>OGNI01001525.1_pt1 | contig 11490 bp, 10 predicted proteins | sample 1573421 | NCBI WGS metagenome assembly OGNI01 (sample SAMEA2581928, study PRJEB24529) | metagenome | biome: Human gut stool | place: China | collected 2011
AAATTCAGGAGGAAATACTAAATGCAGAAATCAACCGGGAACACGATCAAGCCTGGGAAGATGCCCGCAAGGTGCGTGAATCCATTACTGACTCTACTTTTCTTAAAACTAAACGTCCTATGTCCGATGACGCTATAGGTCCTTACAACTATCAGACAGGTTTTCTTGAAGACCGCGCCTACAACCGGACTGTTTACGTAATAGCTATAGACAGAGCCAAGAAGCATCTTTCCGTCAAGAATAACCAACTGGTATTGAACCTGAAATCAGGAGCAGAAATTAATATTGCAGAAGACATGTACCAATATATCACCAGGTTGTTTGTAGACTGGAATAAATGGGTGAAAGAAGGAAAATTCAAAATCATAAAAACAGAAGAAGGGTATTATGATATTGAACCTACTCCTCAGAAGAAGAAAAATTAAGATCCTTTCTCCAAATCTTTCAAAGCAGCAATAGAATCGGAAACATAAGCATTATCCGGTTCTATGGACCGCCAGTAGCAAAGAGTTCCGATCAGACGCTTCAAGTAAGCAGGATCATGAGAACCTATCCGGCGTTGATGCTCTGCAAGTCCTTTCGTCAGAATGAAATGGACATTCTTGCGTATCTCCCTTTTCTTTGCTTTGGGAATGGTCAGCTTCACACCGGAGCTGATGGAAACGCCTGTGATAATCTTTCTCTTATGCTCACTCAGGAAACGGGTTTTCTTATGATTGATTTCAAACTTTTCCTCTCGAATGATCTGTTTAATCAGAGGCAATATCTGTTGAGCCGGAAAGACATCTCCCGAAAAGGTGAGATCATCCGCGTAGCGGGTATAAACCAGATTATATTCAGTAGCTAGTGCCGCCAGCTTTTTGTCCATCTCATAAGAGATGATATTACTCAGTGCCGGACTGGTAGATGCTCCCTGAGGCAGACATCTGCGTACACAGCATAAAGCCGCAAGCACTCTTGCAATCTTCGGCGGATATCCCATATTCTCAAACATTTTCCGTACCCGCAGACTACGTATAGAGCCAAAGAAATCATGAATATCAGTTTTCAGCACATAGGGCTTGCCCAGGTGCGGCCGGACATTATCGGAAATGGACATCTTGCACCGGAAACCGGTAGCGGCGGGATGTAGATTCACAAATGATAAAACGCGATGATTGATAGTATCCTGAATGGCTTTCAGTTCTTTGTCCGGTGCTGAAATCATACGATAGCCTCCCTTTCTTTTACCAATCCAGAATTCCCGGTAATGTCCGGGAATATCTTTCAGTATCTCTTTCAGGGCCGCTTCTTCCACTCCCAACAGATTGGCACACTTCACCACTGCCTCCTCGTCGAACCATGGAATGGTGATCGGAGCAGATCCGGCTTTCCACCTTTTGTATCCTTCCTGTTTCCGGCTCGAAGAGATAATCTTGTAAATCAACAAGCCGGTGACAATTAGTACCGCTATTAGAATTCCATTCATCTTACATAGCTAAAAAAGGAAGAGGATGAGTATTTACTAATGTAAATCGTGGTATTTATACCAGAGTATTTACATTTCTAAGAAAGCTCCTGAGCTTACGAGGCGACTGCACCTCTTTCCTGCTAAATCTTTTTCTCACCCTCTTCGTACGCAAAAATATATCTTTTTTCACTTATAGCGCCAAAGAGAGACAATTTATTTTAATGTAGTAATGTCTTTTTTAATCAGATTCTATAACTTTGCCTCCCATAAAGAAAATATCTATACTATAATGAGTACATCCAAACACCCGAAAGGTCTTTACCTCGTCTTTGCTACCAGCACGGCAGAACGTTTCAGCTACTACGGTATGCGTGCTATCTTCATCCTGTTTCTAACCCAGGCTCTCTTGTTCGATAAGGAACATGCCGCCTCTATTTATGGCAGCTATACCGGACTGGTTTATCTCACTCCGCTCATCGGCGGATATATTGCTGATAAATACTGGGGCATCCGGCGTTCCGTTTTCTGGGGAGCCATGATGATGGCGATAGGGCAGTTCCTGATGTTCTTCAGTGCGTCGATGCTGGATACTAAAGAGCTTTCCCACTGGTTGATGTATGGGGGACTCACCTTCTTGATTTTAGGAAACGGATGCTTTAAGCCTACAGTTTCGTCATTGGTAGGACAACTTTATGAACCGGGAGACAGACGGTTGGACTCTGCTTATACTATATTCTATATGGGTGTAAATGTGGGTTCTTTCTTTGCCCCGCTGGTTTGCGGTTACTTCGGTGAGACGGGTGATCCCAATGATTTCAAATGGGGATTCCTGATTGCAGCAATCGTTACAGTCTTCACGGTAATTCTGTTCGAAACGCAAAAGAGCAAGTATCTGATCGGCCCTGACGGAAAACCGCTCGGCATTATTCCGGACGCCAAACGGGAGCAACCGAAAGAACATAAAACAGTTCAGCAAACAGCCATAGATAAAGATAAGAAGATGCGCAACAATTTGCTTCTCGGAGCACTGACCATTGCCCTTGCCTTATTCTTCTACTGGTGTTTCGGCAACGATTGGGTCAGTATAGGCATTTTCACAGCCTGTATCGTCTTCCCCGTCAGCATTCTGCTGGACGGCTCTCTGACAAAGATAGAGCGTGACCGTATCTTTGTTATTTACATTATCGCTTTCTTCGTTATATTCTTCTGGGCAGCCTACGAACAAGCAGGTGCTTCACTCACCCTCTTTGCTGCCGAGCAAACCGACCGTACAATCCTCGGTTGGGAAATGCCTGCCTCCTGGATACAATCTTTCAATCCGTTCTTCGTAGTTATACTGGCAGCCATCATGCCCAGTGTATGGGGTGCGCTGAACAAACGAGGCATGGAACCGGCTTCTCCCACCAAACAAGCTATTGGTTTGTTGCTGCTCTCATTGGGATATTTAGTCATTTGTTTCGGTGTGAAAGATGTACAGCCTGGTGTAAAAGTCAGCCTTATCTGGCTAACCGGACTTTATTTCATCCATACTATGGGAGAAATAGCCCTCTCCCCTATCGGTTTATCCATGGTAAACAAACTCACCCCTGTCCGTTTTGCCTCTCTTATGATGGGAATCTGGTATCTTTCCACCTCTACAGCCAATAAATTTGCAGGTACTTTAGGCGGCCTTTATCCCGAAGACGGAAAAGTGAAAACCCTGCTCGGATTCCGTATTGAAACCATGTTCGACTTCTTTATGGTATTCGTTATCATGTCCGGCGTAGCCTCTCTTATCCTCTTCCTGCTCTCAAAGAAATTACAGAAGATGATGCATGGAGTAGAATAAAAATCGTATTTTTGTGCCAATTTTAAAAATCTATCCCTTATGGACACCATACAAATAAAAGACAAAAAGTTCACTGTTTCCATCAAGGAACAGGACATTCTGAAAGAAGTAACCCGCGTTGCAAATGAAATCAATCGCGATCTGGCTGGTAAAAATCCTCTGTTTCTCAGCGTCCTGAACGGCTCGTTTATGTTTACTGCTGATCTGATGAAAAACATTACTATTCCCTGCGAGATTTCTTTCGTGAAGCTGGCTTCTTATCAGGGGGTGTCCTCTACCGGAGTTATCAAAGAAGTGATCGGTATTACCGAAGATCTGACAGACCGCACGGTAGTGATTGTGGAAGATATTGTAGATACTGGCTTGACTATGCAACGTCTGCTGGACACGCTGGGCACACGTAACCCGAAAGAAATCCACATCGCTTCGTTACTGGTGAAACCTGATAAGTTGAAAGTAGATTTGAATATAGAATACGTAGCCATGGAAATTCCTAATGACTTCATTGTAGGTTATGGATTGGATTATGACGGCTTCGGGCGCAATTATGCGGACATTTATACAGTTGTAGATTAAAAGGTTCAGAACCATACCCGAGCCGTGTCTGGTCCGTACCCGGTCCGTACCTCCTTCGTATAAAAGTACCTTTATACGGAGAAGACACGGGGCATGTACGGACATGATACGGAGTAAGGCTACACGAATAAGGTCAAAGACATGATTTGTAGAAAAGAATTTTGAATTAGGTATAATATAAGTAACAGTTAAATTGTAAATCACAAATGTTGAACATTGTAATTTTCGGTGCTCCCGGTTCAGGAAAGGGAACACAAAGTGAGAAAATCGTAGAAAAGTACGGTATTAACCACATCTCAACCGGTGACGTGTTGCGTGCTGAAATCAAGAACGGCACAGAACTGGGCAAAACAGCTAAAAGTTATATCGATCAAGGTCAGTTGATCCCTGACGACCTGATGATTGATATCCTTGCAAGTGTATTCGACAGCTTTGAAGACAGCAAAGGTGTAATCTTCGACGGTTTCCCCCGTACGATTGCACAGGCAGAAGCTCTGAAAAAAATGCTCGCTGAAAGAAATCAGGGAGTAAGCGTTATGCTTGACCTGGATGTACCTGAAGACGAACTGATGGTCCGCCTCATCAAACGTGGTAAGGATTCCGGTCGTGCCGATGACAACGAAGAGACTATCAAGAAACGTCTTCATGTTTATCATTCACAGACTTCTCCGCTGATTGACTGGTACAAGCAGGAAGGACAATACCAACACATCAAAGGACAAGGTGCATTGGAGGAAATCTTTGCTGATGTTTGCGCTGCAATCGACGCTGCAAAGTAAAGTAACACAATCATAATTTAGAAGCGCGGTAATACCCATGAAAATGATATTACCGCGCTTTGTTATTCTCCCGTCTGCCCTAAAATAACAAGAAACTATTTCACGATCTTCTTTTTATATTCACGCGGGGTACATTGGATTTTCTTAAAGAATGTAGCATTAAACCGAGCTATAGAATTGAATCCACATTCGTATGCAATGTTGGTAATGCTCATGTCTGTAGTCAGTAATTTACGTTGTGCATGAGCTATTCTTAACTCAGCAATATAGTCACTTATTGTAGTACCAAATGCCTTCTTAAATATATGATTGGCATAATCAGGGTGCAGACCTACTGCATCACCAATATCATTGGCTTTAATATCATTACAATAATTCTTAGTAAGATATATGGTTATTTTTTCAATAAGTGTCGTTTGGTATGAAGCCAATGCTATACCATCATCTAAAGACTGCAAGTGATGAGCCATACGAGTGATTCTGGTCTGCATTTCTAATAAAATAAGATCCGATTGCATATTAACGCCGCTATCTTTCAACCAATTATTTAGTAAGAACTCATCATATTGAGAATATTCATCTGTTTGTTCATATAGAATATCTCCTCTGAGCAAGCTGTCTACAAACTGTGCCGGAAGCTTCCAGGATAAAAAATGAGCAAAAGGGATGGTACATACATAATACTTTTCTACATTCTCATAATGAATTATTTGGTGAGGAATAAGTCCCCAGAATATCGTAAACCGCTTATTCGGTATCGTTATTTTTTCGTTGTGTCGCAAGTAAGTGATATTCCCTTGGGGCAGGTAATTTATCTCTATTTCATTATGCCTATCGTATCTGGGCATAACACGGGGTATCCATGTCTCACATGTAAGTCCATAAGGTTTAAACTCCTCACGAAACTTATCAAAACTGTAACATTTCTCGGAATTCATTATATTCGTATATAAAAATAGAGAGTGTTATTCACATTTTGGTGGTAAATTTGCAAAAATAATCTTTAAATGCCATGAAAAAAGTACTTTTCTTCTTTTTCTTTCTTACAGCATGGAGCCTTTATTCAGAGGCGCAAGTGGCTAATGAGGACAAACATCGGCTGATTGTAACCACTGATTTAGGGGGAACTGATCCGGATGATATCCAGTCAATGATACACTTGTTATTATGCTCAAATGTAATCGACATTGAGGGGTTAATCAGTTCACAAGTCTGGATGGATGACCCAGATAAAACAGCTAAAATTTCAGAGGTAGTAGAACAATTTGGAGAAGTTCTGCCTCGCTTGAATAAACATGCAGAAGGGTATCCCAGTTTGAATCAACTGCGGGCAATTATTAAACGAGGGCAACCTTCCTCTAACATGACCGGAGTAGGTCAAGGTAAAGATTCTCCGGGATCAGAACTGATAATCTCGGTAGTTGATAAGAAAAAGGATCAACGCCCCGTATGGCTTGCAGCTTGGGGTGGAATGAATACGATAGCGCAAGCTTTATGGAAAGTGAAGCATACACGCAGCGAGAAAGACCTTAAGAAGTTTACTGCAAAAATCCGCATATATGATGTTCTAGGGCAAGATGATGCCGGAGCCTGGATAGCCAAGAACTTCCCAGAAATAGTATATATCAGAAATAAAGAAGTATATGGTTGGGGCCCCTCCGATCAATGGCTTAAACAGAATATTCAAAGTCATCAGCCATTAGGCAAGCATTATCCTGACCGGAAGTGGGCAACGGAAGGTGACTCTCCTGCTTTCTTTTATGTATATGCCAATGGCCTGAACGTACCCGATTCACTTGAATATGGAGGATGGGGCGGTCGTTTCTCCAATCAAAAGACGAGTGGTATACGAGGTATGGATTTTATAGTGCGCAGCGGGAAAGATGAAACACAATATGACCCTTATTATATGCATGGAAGCTGCAAAGAGGGCTGTGCCGCCATCAACAAATGGCAGCAGCACATCTGGAATAATTTTGCAGCACGTATGTTGTGGACTACAACCGATGATTATAAAGCGGTGAATCACCATCCGCATGCAGTGCTTGATGGAGACCGTTCGCTAAAATGTATCTTTAAGAAGGTAAAAGCCGGAAATTCCATGGTTTTAGATGCCAGCGGTTCAACTGATCCTGATGGTAACAAGCTGATATACAAGTGGAGTGTTTATACTGAACCAAGCAGTTACAAAGGTGAAGTAAAAATAGAAGGGGATAATGCGGAAAAATGCAAAGTGCATATTCCTGCTGATGCTGCGGGCCAAAACATACATATCATTTTAGAATTGACGGATGAAGCAACTCCGGCACTTACCGTTTATAGACGAGTAGTGCTAAAAATAAGTTAGAAATGCCCTCCGCTACGGATTAATAAATAAAAAGGAATAAAAAAGTTTGAGGTAGTCTTGGAGAATCGTTACTTTTGCATCGAAAAAGAAAATAAGTATTTTAAAATCAATCGTAAGGAAAGAAATGGCTGAATCGAACTTTGTTGACTACGTAAAAATATATTGCCGCTCCGGAAAGGGCGGACGAGGCTCTACGCACATGAGGCGTGAGAAATACATACCCAATGGCGGCCCCGACGGAGGTGACGGAGGACGAGGAGGTCACATTATCCTACGTGGTAACCGTAACTACTGGACGCTGTTGCATTTGCGCTACGACCGCCATGCATTGGCCGGACATGGAGAATCCGGTTCCAAGAACCGCAGTTTTGGTAAGGATGGAGAAGATAAGATTATTGAAGTTCCCTGTGGCACAGTGGTATACAATGCCGAAACAGGCGAATATATCTGTGACGTCACCGAGCATGGACAAGAAGTTGTTCTGCTGAAAGGCGGACGCGGCGGACTGGGTAACTGGCACTTCAAGACAGCCACCCGTCAGGCACCCCGCTTTGCACAACCGGGCGAACCGATGCAGGAAATGACAGTAATCATGGAGCTGAAGCTCTTGGCAGACGTAGGTCTGGTAGGCTTCCCGAATGCCGGAAAATCAACCTTGCTTGCTTCCGTATCTGCCGCCAAGCCTAAGATAGCCAACTATCCATTCACCACATTGGAACCCAACCTGGGTATTGTTTCTTACCGTGACAGCAAGTCGTTTGTCATGGCGGACATTCCCGGTATCATTGAAGGAGCCAGTGCAGGAAAAGGGTTGGGATTGCGCTTTCTGCGCCATATCGAGCGTAATTCTCTGTTGCTCTTCATGGTGCCTGCCGATAGCGACGATATCCGGAAAGAATATGAAATCCTATTGAATGAGTTGAGCACTTTCAATCCTGAAATGCTGGACAAACAACGGGTACTTGCCATCACCAAGAGCGATATGCTCGATCAGGAATTGATGGACGAAATAGAGCCTACACTCCCTGCAAACGTTCCGCATGTATTCATTTCTTCCATTACCGGTATGGGACTTTCCGTGCTGAAAGATATTCTTTGGGAAGAGTTGAATAAGGATAGTAACAAAATAGAAGCTATCGTTCACCGTCCAAAGGATGTAAGCAAACTCCAGCAAGAGTTGAAAGACATGGGTGAGGATGAGGACCTCAGCTATGAATATGTGGAAGATGACGAGGACGTGGAAGACCTGGAAGACTTTGAGTATGAGGAAGAGGACTGGGAGGATGACAAGCAATGATTGCTCTGACAGAAGATAAACGAATGTTGGGATACGGGGTTATGACACCGTACTCCAACATTTTTTGTTTCGCAACTACCCGTCGGGGAGGTTTCAGCAAGGGAGATTATGCCTCTTTCAACTGTACGCCTTACACGGGGGATGATGCGGAATCTGTCCGTCGCAATCAAGAACTACTCTGCAACTCCATGCCTCAACGGCCTAAAGAATTAGTAATTCCGTTCCAGACACATGGTACAAAGGTAGAGGTGATTGATGAAAAGTATCTCAATGCCACATCTGACGAGCGAACGGTCATGCTGCAAGGGGTGGATGCACTAATCACCAAGGAACCGGGTTGCTGCATTTGCATTTCTACGGCAGACTGTATTCCTATCCTGTTGTATGACCGCAAGAACCAAGTGGTAGCCGCCGCCCATGCGGGTTGGCGTGGAACAGTGAATTATATAGCCGGACACACTCTCGACAGGATGCGGGCGCTCTACGGAACCGATGGAAAAGATGTTATCGCTTGTATCGGCCCCGGCATATCCTTGCCTTCTTTTGAAGTAGGCGAAGAAGTGTACGAAGCTTTCCGCATGAACGGTTTTGCAATGGATTATATATCAGAATGGAAACCGGAAACACATAAGCATCATATAGACCTGTGGGCTGCGAACCGGATGCAGTTGCTCGACTTTGGTGTACCCGGCGAGCAAATAGAAACATCTGGTATTTGCACTTATATGAGACATGAAGAATTTTTCTCGGCAAGACGGCTGGGGATTAAATCAGGACGTATACTATCGGGAATTATGATAGTAGACACAAAACCATAACTTTTTAATATGAAGAACATTTTGTCCAAAGGGCAACTATCGATTCTCATTGTACTGGGAATTTTGATTCTTGACCAAGTCATAAAGATTGAGGTTAAAACGAATATGTTTTATAATGAAAGCATTCATATCACAGATTGGTTTTATCTTCGTTTTATAGAAAATCCCGGTATGGCTTTCGGTATGCAGATAGTACCTAAAGCCATTCAGACTATTGCCCGCACAATATTTGCCATCGCAATTGGATGGTATATCGTCATACTTATTAAAGCTAAATATAAGCGTGGCTATATTGCATGTATTTCATTGATACTGGCAGGAGCTATCGGGAATATCATCGACAGCATATTCTATGGCGTTATTTTCAGTAAGAGTACACCCACCGAGATTTCTACTTTCGTACCTATAGGGGAAGGATATACCGGTTGGCTGCATGGAAAAGTGGTCGACATGTTCTACTTTCCTCTTTTTGAGTTTAACTGGCCAAGCTGGATGCCATTTATAGGAGGAGACAATTTTGTATTCTTCAGTCCGGTATTCAATTTAGCGGATGCTGCCATCAGTTGCGGAGTGATTATCTTATTTTTGTTTTACATGAAAAGTTTAAATAGTAGTTTTAGTTTATGTACCAAATTACTGTATCAGAAGAAATAAAGAATGCCTGCCCCATCTTCAAAGGTGCAGCCGTCTATGCAGAAGTTACCAATACAGCCTTTTGCGAAGGGCTTTGGGAAGAGATCAATACTTTTACCCGGGAACTGACTTCCACTACCCAGCCGGAGGACATCAAACTGCAACCCGCCATTGCAGCTACCCGCAAAGCTTATAAACGCTGCGGCAAAGACCCAAGCCGTTACCGTCCTTCTGCCGAAGCCTTGCGCCGCCGTCTGATGCGCGGAATTGCCCTTTACCAAATAGATACATTGGTTGACCTGATTAATCTGGTATCCCTGCGCACTGGTTATTCCATCGGTGGTTTCGATGCGGACAAGATACAGGGCACTGACCTCAAACTGGGAGTTGGACGCGCTGAAGAACCATTCGAAGGTATCGGACGGGGTGTGCTGAACATCGAAGGACTTCCGGTCTATCGCGATGCCGTAGGCGGTATCGGTACTCCTACCAGCGACAACGAACGTACTAAAATGGATTTAGGCACCCAGCATATCCTTGCCATCGTCAATGGTTACAGCGGACAGGAAGGTCTGCGGGAAGCTGCCGAGATGATACAGGAATTACTGAAAAAATATACTTCTTCGAATGGAGGAGAAATTATCTATTTTGAATAACGAGAAGGACCTTTAATCATGAACATATTCTTTCTGCTGCTGTCATTCGCACTGGCTTATATTCCGCCTGAAGAGAAACCTAGCTTCTCGCAAATGGAAATCAATCATATCCGGGTTACTACACCGGGGCTTTTCGATAACGAAAAATTATTAGAATTGCATTTGGAGCAAATACCTGACACCGCTTATTGCTTTCCGCTTCCCGGAGGAAAAGTGATTTCTCCTTACGGACGTGGTGGCGGCCGTCACTCGGGTATTGATATCAAAACTTGCGCCAAAGACACGATACGCAGTGCTTTCGATGGCATTGTACGTATGTCGAAGCCCTACAGTGCTTACGGCAACGTAATCGTTGTGCGCCATTCTTCGGGATTGGAAACGATATACAGCCATAATTTTAAGAATCTTGTTCAGAGTGGTGACGTCGTTAAGGCCGGACAACCCATTGCACTGACCGGACGTACCGGACGGGCCAGCACCGAGCACCTTCATTTTGAAACCCGTATTAACGGGCAGCATTTCAACCCCAATCTCATTTTCAATTTCAAAGAAAGGACACTCCGCAAAGAGTGTATTCACTGCACCAAGAATGGAAAAGGCGTCATCGTGAAGCCTGCAACAAAAAAAACAGCCGGAACCAGCTAAGTATCCAAACGTTTCACTAAATTTGCAACTGTTTTACCTATAAAACGACATGAACTTATAAACAATTCAATGATAGAAAAACTGATTGTTCTTGAGGATATCGATCCGGTTATCTTTTACGGTGTGAATAACGCCAATATGCAGTTGATAAAAGCTTTGTACCCCAAACTGCGCATTGTTGCACGCGGCAATGTCATCAAAGTGTTGGGAGATGAAGAAGAGATGTGCGCATTCGAAGAAAACATTACCAAGCTGGAAAAATACTGCGCCGAATACAACTCATTGAAAGAAGAGGTGATCATCGACATCATCAAAGGAAATGCACCGCAAGCAGAAAAGTCGGGTAACGTCATCGTATTCAGCGTGACAGGCAAACCGATCATCCCCCGCAGTGAAAATCAGCTTAAACTGGTAGAAGGTTTCGCCAAGAACGACATGGTATTTGCCATAGGCCCTGCCGG
>OGNI01001530.1_pt1 | contig 11403 bp, 7 predicted proteins | sample 1573421 | NCBI WGS metagenome assembly OGNI01 (sample SAMEA2581928, study PRJEB24529) | metagenome | biome: Human gut stool | place: China | collected 2011
TCACGACTTCCACAATTCTTCTAACCTTAAATCTAAATCTCTATGAAAAAAACGTTCGACAAAGATAAGGGTTTATTACATTCAAAAATACTAATAAAAGATATAAAGAAAAGAGGAACGTTTAAGATTTGCTAAATGAGACTCGGATTATCCTCCTGAAAGTCACAATTCCTTCCATTTTAGAAAATACTATCCAACAAGTCCGCATAGATAGGATTTTGCCGTAGCAGATGGGGTACACCTGTCATAAACAATTGCTTACGGGCACGGGTGAGAGCCACATTCAATTTCCGGTCAATCCATACCCCACCCTCTTCCGTAAGATTGGCAAGGAATTTCAATTGATAAGTACGGTTCACACAGAAGGAATAAATAATCACATCGCGCTCACTCCCCTGGAAGCGCTCTACGGTATCTACCAGGATATCGTTTAAACACGGAATGCCCAAAGCGGCTATTTCACTTTTAATAAGAGCTATCTGACTACGATAGGGAGTGATAATCCCCAAAGTCAAGGCAGGACGAAAACCGGAAGTACCGTCATATTGCCGATAGATAGCAGCTGCCAGTCTGGCTACGAGCTGTGCTTCAAAATGATTAATCTTTGCAGATTGCGAAGCGACCTCCGGCACTGAGGCAAGAAAAACCACACGACGCACCAGTATATCTGCAAATTCATCATTTTCCAACCCCGGAGCAAGTGTCAGTTCCCCTTGCTGGTGTTGCAAACCGACAGGTTCCAGTAGTCCGCCATAAAAGGCATGATTAGGAAAACGAGCCACTTCCACATTCATACGTCCCTGGCGACAAAGCATGTCGTAGGAGCGGTTAGTTATGAGTGATAAGTGATGAGTGGTATCGGCAGAATTCCGGTAGAGGCGTTCAAAAAGGGAATCTTTCAAATTATGCAAACCGATGCTATGCAGGCAGTCCTCGCAGACTTCAGATTGGGATTCGGATTGAAGCACGACGGCGGGCAATTGTTTATGATCACCAATGAGAATAAACTTACCAATAGCATTTCCACCCGCCACATTACGCGCACAAAGAAGCCCCAGCAGTTGTGGTTCCAGTATCTGAGTAGCCTCATCCACAATAGCCACATCGAAAGTTTTCAGACGGAACAATTCCGTTTTGGAGGAGAATGTGGAGATAGTGCCTACAAAAACACGGCAACGCTCTATGCAGGCATGCACCTCACGACGTGAAGAGCAGGATTCCAGCACATTCTCCATCAGATGTGAACGGAAAGGTATATCGCAGGAAAGTTCACTCCCTATACGGATGAAATTAATCTCAGGCGTAATGGCAGAGAGGGTTTTGCAGATTTCATCCACTGCACGATTAGTGTACGAGAGCAATAATATCTGCTTCCCCTCACGATAGAAGGCTTCCACCATACCGCGTAGAGCACGGGAAGTCTTTCCGGTGCCCGGAGGACCTACCAAAAGAAAATAATCTTTAGCAGCCTGGGCTTTCAGGGTGATACGGGAGAAATCATCCGGAGCAACTGCAATGCGAGGATCGAAAGAAACGTCAAACTCCGGCTGTCGCTGGAATAGCAACAGGTCCCGGCGATCCTTGTTGGCAGAAAGAAAGGCAGAAAGTCCCAGATACATACTGCGGAAAGAAGTATCCATATAATCATGCTCGATGGCATAACGACTGTCGGGAGGAAGCACGGAAGTATTTTGTTGCGAAGCACGAAGCCGGATACGGATATCCCGGTCGGTGATTCGCTCTATATTTCCTTTGAATACCATTTTATTGGTTACGTTGTCCGTATCATTATTACGTTGATAGAGAACGATGGAGTCACCTTCACGGAAATTCGGCAATGTCTGCGCCGACCGCTGATTAGCCCGTGCCAACACAAGGTATGCTTTATGCAGATCCGCCGCATGATTCTCTGTGATTGTCAGATCGTATAATATCTCTCCCGCTTCACACTTTTCTCCAAGCGTAGAAAGCCACAAGGCGGCAGCACCTGTACGCCCTTCATAATCAATATCTCCCGATTTTGAAGTGTATAGTTCCTTCGTAATAAAATTATAAAGTGTATAGAAATAGCATTGTTCCAACGGTGTAAGCGCCCGAAGACGCTGCATCACGGCATCAATGGCAGGGTAAAGATAGCGTTTCCACAATGTATTGTTCAGGTGGCGCTCATTCAATGTATCCGGATGAATATCCTTCAGCCGCTCTGCCGTATAGTGCGGACTATTACGTAATTGCATACCGTATTCATTCGCCACAATCCGGTTGCGCACATCCATTACACGGCGCACCATCGCCCACGACGGACGAGCGGGATATAACAACGGATAGCGGGTATAGAGCAGATAAGCTTTTACTTTGCGGTGATCCATTCCCATGGAGTATTCCAATACCGCCTGATACAACAACATCTGTACCTTATTATTCTCCTTCGGCTCCACCTTGCCCCGGATAGAATACTCGTCAGCTTTGCCCGACTTCATTTCTATGAAGGAAGACATATCGCGCTGCATATAGTCCAGGCGACCTTGCAATCCCAGAGCTTCACAGATATAGGTAGGTTCCAGTACGGCATCCGTCTTATCCAGTTCATAACCGGGAGCACGGAAAGTCTCCGTCACCGTTTGTCGGATATGGTCGAAGTGCCGTTTACAATCAGCGAAGAATTCCTTTTCCTTTTCTTTATCCAACAAATCAGCACACGCGGCCAAATCAATGGAATAGGTACGGAACGCTTTCTTCATACAAGTCAGATAGTCCGGTTCCTCCTTGGCATAGATCCACTCATCCAGAAAAAGATTGGCGATGTTTCCAAGCAACAGCGGACGCGTATTGTCAGGAGATTGCAGGCGTGCCAGCAAATAATTGGCAGGATGATGCCCGTAATCTTTAAAGCACTCTGCCAACGAGCTGATATCCAACAGATAGTCCGGTTCCAGTATAATAAAGGAAGGCGTCAATATACCAGCCTCATCTACAGCTACATCCAGCAGGTTAACCTGCGCATGACGCCACAGCAGTTTGCAAGTCTCGGCAAATTCCTCATTCACCTGAGATACATTGTAGCGTACCCTCAGCGGTTCATCGGCAACGGTATCTACAGGCAATACATATAGAAAAGTGTCGTCAGCATACTGGAAGCAGACACGCATCCGGCGTATCCGTTCTTTTGCAGGCGGAGCAACAATATAAGTGGCATCTGCACGGGGAAGCTGATGATATAGTTCAGCAGGGATATCCTCACCCGTCAACCGTTTCACAAAGAAGGTCAATGTCTTGATGTCACGCAACAGATTCTCGCGTGAAGGTTCGGATTGCCGATTCAGTACGGCATTGGAAGTCAGTCGGAAGGTGTGCAAGCGGTTTTGTTCCACTACGGAGAGCCCCACTTTTGAGGCCACAAAACTGACACGAGCGGAAAGGTCCGTCATTTGCAGGCTACCGTCCGGCATCTGCGTACGGCAAAGGCGTTCCAGAAATTCACGAAGCTGACGATAAACTGTTACCAGCGGAATATTTTCATCTTGGCAGACAGTAAGCAAGAAATGGTAGTATTCCCGTGCTTCTTCTTTCATTATTCCTCCTTCTCTTCATCAGTCTCGTCCGCGTCGGTCTTTTTATCCTTAATCATCAGGATACTCAACTCATAGAGCAGATAAAGCGGAACGGAAACCACAGTCAGGGTGAAGGGGTCGCCAGTCGGCGTAATGATAGCTGAAATAATCACGATAAGCACCAGTGCATGACGGCGGTATTTGCGCAGGAAAGATTTATGTACCAGTCCCAAGAGCGAAAGCAGCCACGTCACTAGCGGCAATTCGAAAGCCAATCCCATGCAGAGCACCAGCATCATGAAGTTATCTATGTAGGAATTCAAAGAAATCTGGTTCTCAATAGCCGCGCTCAATTGATAGGTGGAAAGAAAACGCAGCGTCAGCGGATAGACCATAAAATAGCCCAGAAGTACACCGAGGAAGAACATCACCGTACCAATGCACAGGGCTTTCTTCACGCCACGCCGCTCATTAGCATAGAGCGCAGGACTGATAAACCGCCAGATTTCAAAAAAAATATAAGGCGTAGCCGTCACCACCGACATCCAGAATGCAGTGGACATGTGAATAAAGAACGGGGCAGCCAGATTAATATTGATTAGTTTAACGTGGAAATCCTGTGTGAAGAAATCATCATGGAGATCGAAAACTTTTCCCACATAGCGCAGCACGTCGTAGAAAACGAAGTCATTGTGAACACTACGTTGTCAAACAGCCACGGCATCGCAATAAAATAACCGACAGCCAATACAAACCATACACCGAGTACCCGAAACAATACACGGCGCAGTTCGTCCAAATGATCCCAAAAGGTTAATTCCTTATCTGCCATAGTAGTAAGTAGCTACGAGTTACAAGTTACAAGCTACGAGTGCCATGCGGCATAATCGCGCAACCACTTGTAGCTTTGTAGCTTGTAGCTTATGTAACTCATTTATTTTTTGAAGCCGGCTCTTCTATATCATCCTTTGCCTTGTTTATTTCTTCTTTTGCTTCATTCACACCATCTTTGAAGCTCTTCACACCTTTACCGAGTCCTTTCATCAGTTCGGGGATTTTCTTACCACCAAACAACAACAGTATTAACAGGGCGATGATAACCCATTCGGAACCGCTGGGCAGAAAGCCTAATAAAAGTAAGTTTGTCATATCCGTAGTCTTTTAAATTTGTTGCAAATATAATAGTTTCACCACAGATTACACAGATTTACACAGATTAAAACGAAAACTTTCTGTGTCAAGCCGAATAACCGGGAAGCATATACAGCTCACAAACGGACGATTAATCCTGATAATAGATTCTTTTCACCCGTGTAGAAATACTTGTCAGCACCTCGTAAGGAATGGTTTCAAGAATATCGGAAAGTACCGTAATAGACAGATGATCGCCGAAAATCTCTACGGCATCCCCTTCCTTACAGTCAATGTCCGTAACGTCAATCATGCAAACGTCCATACAGATGTTACCCACATAGGGCGCACGCTGGCCATTCACCAAGCAATAGGCGTGGCCGTTGCCAAGATGACGGTTCAACCCGTCGGCATATCCGATAGGCAATGCGGCAATCCGTGAATTACGTGTCAGATGCCCCTTGCGGCTATAGCCTACTGTGTCTTCCTGGGGTACATCACGTATTTGCAGGATGGTAGTTTTCAGTGTGCTCACATTATTGATAATGCTGTTATCAATGGGACTGACACCATACAAACCGATACCCAACCGTACCATGTTGAACTGTGCACCCGGGAAGCGCTCAATACCGGCCGAATTGCAGATGTGCCGGAGTATCTTATGCGGAAATGCTTCCTGCAACTGCATGGATGCCGCTTCAAACATTTCAATCTGTCCACGTGTAAACGCATCGAACTGTGCCGCATCACTACCCACAAAATGCGAGAATACCGAACGGGCAATCACTGCATTCTGTCCTTTCAGCCGTTCAATCAATCGCGGCATATCTTTGGCAGCAAAGCCCAGGCGATGCATACCCGTATCCAGTTTTATATGAATCGGGAAATTAGTGATTCCCTCCTTCTCCGCCTCTTTAATCAGTGCATCCAGCAGGTGGAAGCTATACACTTCTGGTTCCAGTTTATAGTCGAACATGGTCTTGAACGCGGTCATCTCCGGGTTCATAATGATGATGCTTGCCGTAATACCCGCTTTGCGGAGTTCGGAACCTTCATCAGCCACAGCCACAGCCAGAAAATCGACATGATGTTCCTGCAATGTCTTGGCAATCTCATACGAACCGGCTCCATAGGCTGATGCTTTCACCATACACACCATCTTCGTATCCGGACGCAGCCGACTGCGGTAATAGTTCAGATTAGCTATCATGGCTCCAAGATTCACCTCAAGAATGGTCTCGTGTACCTTTTTCTCCAGTTCTTCCGTCAAAGCATCAAAACCGAACTGACGGGCACCTTTTATCAATATAATCTCATTCTCCAACCGCAGTTCTCCACGGGAAATAGCGCGCAACAGGGCTTCTGTATTAGGATAGAAAGCCTTCTCGATGTCAAAGCGTGCGGCACACGAAGATATCTCACTGCCTACTCCGATGATACGCTCAATGCCGCGGCTACCGGCAAGCTGCGATACTTTCCGGTAAAGCGTCGGCGCATTCTGTCCGGTTTCCAGTATATCCGAGAGGATAAGAGTCCGCTTCAGTCCGTTACTCTGCGAACGACGGTAAAGAAAATCGAGTGCAATGTCCAGTGAAGCGAGATCACTGTTATAGCTATCATTTATCAGCAGGCAACCATTTTTACCTTCCTTCACTTCCAGGCGCATAGCCACCGGTTCCAGTGTCGCCATACGTTCCGTAATCTTCTCGGCAGGAAGCATCAGATAAAGACAGGCAGCCAGGCAGTTAAGCGAGTTCTCAATAGAAGCATCGTCAATAAAAGGCAGTATAAAGGTATTATCCATCTCCAGATAACGATAAGAAATGACGGTACAATCCTCCTTTTTCTCCACCTTACTTATAAACAGGGGACGCTCCATATCTTTCCGGCTCCATGCTATTTCACGGGCACTGAGCATAGACTTCGCCACACAATTACTGATAAACTCATCATCACCATTATAGATCACCACATCGCAGTTCTTGAAGAGCGACAGTTTTTCCATGCACTTCTCTTGCAAAGAGAAGAAGTTCTCCTGATGAGCTCCGCCGATGTTGGTCAGTATGCCAATGGTAGGTTTGATAATATTCTGCAAGGCACGCATCTCTCCCATCTCCGAAATTCCAGCTTCGAAAATAGCGAGTTCGGACTGCTCGTTCATCTGCCAAACGGACAGCGGCACGCCGATCTGCGAATTATAGCTGCGTGGTGAACGAACAATCACCCGTTCAGGGCTGAGCAATTGATGAAGCCATTCCTTTACAATCGTCTTTCCGTTACTGCCCGTTATGCCGATAACCGGTATCTGAAACTGTTCACGGTGTTGTTCCGCCAACTTCTGCAAAGCCTTCAACGGATTGGCGACCACAAGGAAATTAACAGCTAACATATCCGAATTACTCATTGCCAGTTGTCCGCTTTCCACCCATTTATAAGCTTCTTTGCTGACTACAAAATTGCGAACACCGCGTGAATACAAGTCAGGAATATAGCGTGCGCCATCATTGCGCTTGGTAGTTAAGGCAAAAAATAAGGTTTCTTCGGGGAAACTCAAGGAACGGCTATCGGTAAGTAACCAATCTATGGTTGCCGGCGTGTCCCCCACACGTCGTGCACTGATGCGTTCGGCTATTGTTTCAATCGTATATGACATATATCTTTCTCTTTTTTGAAATCTAAGTACGGGTATTTTTTGTTAAGTCGGTCGATTTTTAACACAATTTGTCCTAAAAAACGCTTATACTCGTCTGACTCCGGATGGAAGGGCTTATGAGATAGCGCTTTATTGATATTTTCACTTTCCTGCATAATCTCTAACGCGTCCTCAGAGAGACAGGTCTGCACGAACTTCTCCCATACATAGCGTACCGCCAAGGGAGATGGATGCACCATATCATCGGCATAAAAACGATAGTCACGAAGCTCGTCGAGTAAGAGTTCATAAGCCGGAAAATAAAAGACATGTCCGGGAAAAGAAGTCTGTAACTGATCGATGGCAAGCAGAAGTGTAGCTTTACTCAATTGATTAGCGTGCATCCCGTCGCGTACGTGGCGGATGGGGCTGACCGTAAGAATCACTTTCAACTTCGGATTCCGAGCAATCAAACCGGAGAAGAGAGAGGTATAATCCGATACAATCTCCTGCACGCTGAGCCGGCGACGGGTAAAGACAGACTCCGGTTGTTTATGACAATTAGCAACCACATGTCCCGTGGATTTCTGTTCGTACACCCATGCTGTACCAAAAGTCAACATCAGGCAGTTCAAATGGTGGATACGTTCGTGCGCTGTTTGCAGACGGATATTAATACGCTGCAACACTTCTTCTGCAAAGGGAGAAGAAAAATCACCATGATGCATCGGGCTATGCCAGCACTCACGAAAGAAAAACAGGTCTTCTTCTTTATACAGTCTGCCCGTCACCAACTCACGCAAAGCTGTTGAAACAGACAAAGGATTATAAAGAACCCCAAATGGATTGACATCCGGACGAAATCTGGCATCCGCAAGCAGTGCACCGATGTTGGTGGCAAAGCAGGAACCCATCAACAGAAGTTCGTCCGCCTGAGTAAAACGGGGCAGATCGGAAGGTAATTCAACAGGGGTAGAAAAGTTCATACGTTTACATCATCATATTCTTCCGGATAGAGAATTTCACGATAGCCATTGCCTGAATGGAAGCAAAGGGAACATCCATCGGTTCATGGTGCGGATTATAACTCACAAGTTTAATGCAACCCTCCTGCTCCGAACGGTTCACATACTTCACTGCCAGATACTCATCGCCATCAATATCGAATGAGACTAGATACATTTCACCATAAATGACATTGCTGAAGCTGTTCATTTCCTTGAAACCTACAATATCTCCCGATTTCAGGATGGGATACATACTGTCCCCACTAATATAAAGGGCACCGTCGCATACGGGAATACTAGGTATTTGTATTCTTCCCATCACAAACTGGTGCTTATTGGCAAGCAATGTACGCAGATTAGCGGCAGCAGTAATGTCGTACAGCACTACACTGCGGTCTTTCATCGCATCCGGCGTTTTGGGATTGTGTATTATCTCAACATTACCTGTCGCCAGTTCGTTATAACAACTTTGTAAATGACTTACAGGGGTTCCCTTCCCTAACAGCAACCAGTTATAATCCACATCCTTCATCTTGCTCAGCAATAACGGGAAGTCGGTGCTGTTTCGTGCAATCCAGTTACTAAGTGTAGAACGCGACACACCCAGGTAGGCAGCCAGATCAGCATCTGTTTTGAAGTTCAATACACGCTTGGCACGCTTCACGATGTCCGCTACATTAAAAAAGATATCCTTTTCCATATTTATTTATATAAATAAGTTCTAATGTTGCCTTCAACATACACTTATGCATTTTTTTAATGCAAAAGTCAATATATGATGTTTTCCATACGAAAACGAAGTTATACATTACAGCAACAAAACTAATCAATTTGTTTTAAAGGGGCAAATAAAAGTAAGGGAAACAATACCGGCACTATAACAGAATATCTTTCCCACTACGAGTGAAAGTATTTCCCACTACGACTGAAGGCACCTCCCACTACGACTGAAGATACTTCCCACTACGACTGAACGAGTGTTTCACTACGACTGAATCGAGTGGCACACCCATCATCCTATCAGGCAACAGCTTAGAGGGAATTTACGGCTTTTGGCACATGATATCCGTCCCAGGCATATTCTTCGGTATAACTATCGAATGCAGGAGTTTCCGTAATGCACGCTTGTGCAAAAAGCCCGGCAATTTCCGCCTGTTCTGCCGGTGAGAGTCCACGTTCCTTGTGCAGGATACGGTAATAAGTGGGTTTTGGAAAGAGAGTACGAATCATCCCTTTCAACAGCAACGCTTTCTTATAGGGGATGTTATCAAAGAGGGTACTGATGCCCCAGGCATAACGAAGTTTCACAGTGCTTCGGAAGTAAGGACACTGACCGGCATCCATAGGATAATTGGCAGGATTCACCGTTACAATACTCTTCACACTTTGCGGCACATGCAACGTAACAAGATGGCGCAGGCAACTTTCACTTCGCTCACAATCAGGGTTAAGACAGTGGAGGTAATTTAAAGGCACCGAATCATAATTAAAGCAGTCTTCCATGATATTCTGTTTTTGAGGGGACAAATGTAGTGAATCTATTCTGACGGAACAATCCAAAGGAGAAGAGTTCTTGAAATATTAAGATAAAAAAGGAGAAGAACTAATGTTAAAGCGGCAAGGATTCATATTTTTCCCCAAAAAAGGGAATACCTTCCGTTTTCTTTTACTAATTTTGCAATTTGTAATCCTCAGAACAGAGATGAAGACAGAACCAACAACATATAACTTGCTAAATTCTATTTCTGATCCCGAAGATCTGCGTAAACTGAGCGTTGATCAGCTTCCGGAAATTTGCAAAGAATTGCGGCAGGACATTATTAAAGAAGTTTCGTGCAACCCGGGACACTTTGCAGCCAGTTTGGGGACGGTAGAACTGACCGTCGCCTTGCATTACGTGTTCAATACTCCTTACGACCGCATCGTGTGGGACGTAGGCCATCAGGCGTATGGCCATAAGATACTGACCGGACGTCGGGAAACATTCTCCACAAACCGGAAATTCAAAGGTATCCGCCCTTTCCCTTCTCCCGATGAAAGCGATTATGACACTTTCACTTGCGGACATGCTTCGAACTCCATTTCAGCGGCTCTCGGCATGGCGGTAGCGGCAGAAGAAAAAGGAGAAAAAGACCGCCATGTGGTTGCCGTAATTGGCGATGGCAGCATGAGCGGCGGACTGGCATTCGAAGGATTGAACAATGCCTCAGCAAGCTCCAACAACCTGCTTATCATTCTGAACGATAACGAGATGGCCATAGACCGCAGTGTAGGCGGCATGAAGCAATATCTCTTCAACCTGACCACCTCAAACCGATACAACCAGCTCCGCTTCAAAGTATCCAAGATGCTGTTCAAAGTGGGCATTCTCAACGAAGATCGCCGTAAAGCACTTATCCGCTTTGGAAACAGCCTGAAATCAATAGCTGCCCAACAACAGAATATCTTCGAAGGAATGAATATCCGCTACTTCGGCCCCATCAACGGACACGATGTGAAGAACATCGCACGTATCCTGCGGGATATCAAAGATATGAAGGGACCGAAAATCCTGCACCTGCATACCATTAAGGGGAAAGGCTTCGAACCTGCAGAGAAGGCTCCGGGCATTTGGCATGCACCGGGAAAGTTCGATCCCGAAACGGGTGAACGCTTTACAGCGGATACACACAACCTGCCACCGCTGTATCAGGACGTTTTCGGCGAAACCTTGGTGGAACTTGCCGAAAAGAATCCACGCATCGTCGGCGTCACTCCCGCCATGCCTACAGGGTGTTCCATGAATATGCTGATGCAGGCAATGCCCGACCGTGCTTTTGACGTAGGCATTGCCGAAGGACATGCAGCCACTTTCTCAGGTGGTATGGCCAAAGAAGGGATGCAACCTTTCTGCAACATCTATTCGTCATTCATGCAACGTGCTTACGACAATGTCATTCATGATATCGCCATACTCAAACTCCCCGTTGTGCTCTGCCTGGATCGTGCCGGGCTGGTAGGAGAAGACGGACCGACCCACCACGGCGTGTTCGACCTGGCCTACTTCCGCCCTATCCCCAACCTGACAATTTCCTCGCCCATG
>OGNI01001537.1_pt1 | contig 11331 bp, 7 predicted proteins | sample 1573421 | NCBI WGS metagenome assembly OGNI01 (sample SAMEA2581928, study PRJEB24529) | metagenome | biome: Human gut stool | place: China | collected 2011
TTCAAACGTTATGTGAGATTCATAAATATTTATGAATCTCACATAACGTTTGAAACTTTCCCGCCTCAAGGTTCTCGAGCATACCATTTTCAAACAGTTCTACTGCCTTCTTTTTACTGATACGTTCCTCTTCACGCGCGAGTTCCGCGGAACTTTTAATTCCAAGCTTATTTTCCAGTGCCATACAACATGTCCTCCATATTGGGATGTTCTCCCTTTAATCCTCCTCGATCACATGCATCTCCAGAAAATCAAAATCCACATGCTCAATAAAACAATCCTGCGTAAAACGTGTCTTTGCATGCCTCTTAAACTCTTCCACATTCGCATCTAACCAGATCGGTTTTCCAAGGTCAAATGCATAACATACCTCATCTAACGCCTTGAAAATTTTGTGCGTTCTCGTATCATCTGACTCATCTGTCACTGTCATGTCTTTGATCAGGTGCGTACCCTTCATCATTTTAAACCAGATTCTCATGAATTGTTATCTCTCCATTTTTATTGTTGATCAGTGTCTTCTCTGCCGCCCCGTCTCATACATCAGAAGTGATGCGGAGATTGCCGCATTTAAGGATTCCACCTGTCCCTGCATTGGAATCTTAATATAAGTATCTGCCAAATCTGCGATCTCATCCGACAATCCATTTCCCTCATTTCCGATCAGAAATGCTGTCTTTTTCTTGTAGTCCGGCTCATCATAGGAAAGTGTGCCCTTAAGGTGTGCCGCATAGACATTGACCTGCTGCTCCTTTAACGATAATACCGTTCCCGGCAGATCTTTTGTGATAAAAAAAGGAACACGATAAATACTTCCCATCGTGGAACGGATCGTTTTCGGATTAAACAGATCCACTGTTGTCTGGTTCATGATCACACCTGTGATACCTGCGCCCTCACCGGTTCTTACCATCGTGCCAAGATTTCCCGGATCCTGGATGCTCTCTAAGATCAGAAGATGTGTCTGTTCCCCTTTTAATAATTCCTCTAATTCATACTCCGGTTTTTTGATCACACAGAGGATTCCCTGTGGGGTCTGTGTGTCGGAAACACTCTTAAACACATTGTCGGCGACAACCTCATATCCGGTTTTGTCCAGACGTTCCAGAACTTTTCGGTTCAAGTTTTCCTCACCATGTTTTTGTGTATAGGATTTCATGCCATCCTGCATATTTCCCTGTGTACATGCCTCATAAAAACTTTCCGAAACATATACCTGTTTTAGCCAATCCGCCGGGGCTTCTAAAAACATTTTTCTTCCTTCTGCCACGAAAACACCCTGCTCATTCCTGGCTTTTGCTTTTTTCATAAGAAGTGTCAGATTTTTCATCTGCTGGTTTGATGTACTTGTTATCATATTTTTCCTCACTAAAAAATCCGTTATACCTGTCGCTAAGTATAACGGATTTCTCTCTAAAATGCAAAAACTATCAAATTTATGTAATATAACATCAGATTGTATAGTTCATCATCTACTGTCTTGTACAATAGATCAACGATCTATTGTCTTGTATTACAGAGAAAGGTTTCTGCTGATCTCGTACTGATATTCCGGAATCTCCTTTGTCATTGCAAGTGCCTCGTCGATATCATAATCAACGAAATCACCATGACGGTATCCAACAACACGGTTTGTCTTGCCTTCGCAAAGTAAATCTACTGCTAAAGCACCCATGGTTGATGCATATACACGGTCTTTACATGTCGGGCTTCCACCACGCTGCATGTGACCTAAGATAGTTGCACGTGTCTCGATACCGGTTGCAGCTTCGATTCTCTTTGCCATACTGGAAGAATGTCCGATTCCCTCAGCATTTACAATGATATGATGCTGTTTACCGCGTTTACGGTTCTCGATGATGTGGTTGACTAATTTCTGCTCGTCATAGTCATATTTTTCCGGAAGTAAAATATCCTCAGCACCGTTTGCAATACCGCACCATAATGCGATGTAACCAGCGCCACGTCCCATAACCTCAATGATGCTGCAGCGCTCATGGGATGTTGATGTATCACGGACTTTGTCAATTGCTTCCATTGCTGTATTTACTGCTGTATCAAAACCAATCGTGTACTCAGTACATGCGATATCAAGATCGATCGTTCCCGGAAGACCAATCGTATTGATTCCAAGTCCTGCCAGCTTCTGGGCACCTTTAAAAGAACCGTCACCGCCGATAACGATGATTCCATCAATGCCGTGTTTCTTACAGATCTCTGCACCGCGTTTCTGTCCTTCTGCTGTTGTAAACTCCATACAACGGGCTGTCTGTAAAATCGTACCACCACGCTGGATGATATCGGAAACATCTTTTGCTTCCATATCAATGATCTCTTCCTGAAGAAGTCCTGCGTAACCTCGCTTAATTCCTTTTACCTTTTTTCCCTTTGCAATTGCTTCCCTTACAACTGCACGAATGGCTGCGTTCATTCCCGGCGCATCGCCACCACTTGTCAGCACACCGATTGTATTAATCTCTTTTGCCATTTATCGTTCCCTCCTAAAATAATATACCCATTTTTCTAATCTTTATTATTCTAATCTCTTTATTGTTTCTTTTCAATGCTCTTTTCAACAATTTTTACATTTTTTTCGCCCAAAAATTCCGTCAAGTTACCGACAAGCTCCGGATTGATATGAATATTGTAATTTTGACCTAATCGCTTCATGGCACGTGGTGATGCAATATAGATCACGATCTCATCATTTCCGTCCGAACCATAGAGCAGGGAATACAATTCCTTTTCTTTTTCTTCAAACACTTCTTTTGTCGCAAACTGAAGCCACAGTTCCCGTTTGGTGTCATCAAAGGAATAGATTTTTTCACAGATCAGTTTTCCGTTTTTATCTTCCTCGACATTGGCATGTCCGGCGATAAAAACTTTTTCATCCTCGTTCAAATAACGGCTGTATTTCTCGTAATCGCGCGGGAAAATAATAACTTCCAACGTTCCAAACAGATCCTCGATCGTGATAAATGCCATCGCTTTATTCTGCTTTGTGTATTTGATCGTCTTTTCAGTAATGATGCCGCCGATGACAACACTCTGGTTATCTTTAATCTTTACCGCATTTGTTTCTTCATCCAGCATAAAATCTGCCGTCACGGCACTGATATTTTTGCGCCATTTTTCCTCATATTCCTCCAAAGGATGACCGCTTAGGTAAATTCCAAGGACTTCTTTCTCAAAACCAAGTTTGATTTCTTTGCTGTACTCCTCCACATTCGGGAAACGGACTTCATACGCCTTTTTTTCTTCCTCTGAGACAAGGTCAAACAAAGACATCTGCCCGGCAAGCGAATTTTTCTTTTCCTGGTTCAGGTTGTCGATCAGCGTATTATATACTAAGAGCATCTGCTGTCTGTTGCCGTCTAATCCATCGCAGGCTCCGGCTTTGATCAGGTTTTCGACCGCACGCTTATTGACCTCCCGCCCGGCAACACGGCTTAAAAAATCAGAAAGTGTGATATATTTACCGTTTGCCTCTCTTTCTGCTAAAATGATATCAATGACCTGTCTGCCGATACTCTTGATCGCATACATGCCATAGCGTATTCCATCTTTTGTTGCCAAAAAGCGTCCTTCTCCCTCATTGATATCCGGGGAAAGCACTTTGATCCCCATCTGACGGCAGGAATAAATGTACTCGGCGACTTTTCTTGTATTGTCGATCACTGACGTCATGAGTGCTGCCATAAACTCAACCGGATAATAGTATTTTAAATATGCCGTCTGATAGGCAACCACTGCATAAGCGGCTGCATGTGATTTATTGAACGCATATTTTGCAAAATCAACCATGGAATCGTAGATCTGGTTTGCTGCCTGCTCACTGATCCCATTTGCGATACAGCCCTTGATGCCCTGTTCTTCATTGCCATAGACAAAGTTCTGACGTTCCGCGTCAATGACATACTGCTTCTTTTTACTCATGGCGCGGCGGATGTTATCAGCCTGTCCCATTGTATAACCGGCGAGGTTCTGCACGATCTGCATAACCTGCTCCTGATAAACGATACAGCCATAGGTCGGCTCTAAGATTGGCTCTAATTCTTTGCAGACATAGGTCACACTCTCCGGTTCATTTTTTCCCTTGATGTATTTGGGGATAAAGTCCATCGGACCCGGACGATAAAGGGAGATACCGGCGATAACATCCTCTAAGCTCTGCGGTTTTAACTCCTTCATGAAGTTTTTCATGCCCGCACTTTCTAACTGGAATACACCGTCGCATCTTCCGGTTCCGATCGAATCTAATACTTTTTTATCGTTATAATCAATGTTATCCACATCAATTTTTATTCCATGATTTTTTTCCACAAGCTTGACCGCATCACTGATGACCGTTAAAGTACGAAGTCCAAGGAAATCCATTTTTAAAAGTCCGAGTTCCTCGATCGTGGTCATGACAAACTGTGTTGTGATCGTGCCATCGGAACTTCTCGACAGAGGCACATATTCGTCCATTGCCTTCTGGGAGATTACGACTCCGGCGGCATGCATGGAGGTATGGCGCGGCAGACCTTCTAGTCTTTTCGCCATGTCGATCAGTCTTTTTACCGTCTCATCCGACTCATACATGGAACGCAGTTCCGGGTTCATTATGAGTGCTTTGTCGATCGTGATATTGAGCTCGTTTGGAATATTTTTTGCAATCGTATCACAGAAATTATACGGCAGATCCATGACACGTCCGACATCACGGATGACACCGCGCGCCGCTAACGTACCGAAGGTAACGATCTGCGTTACACAGTCTTTTCCGTATTTTTCAATAACGTAATCAATGACTTCACTTCGTCTCTCATAGCAGAAGTCAATATCGATATCCGGCATGGTCACACGTTCCGGATTTAAGAACCGCTCAAACAGCAGGTTATAACGGATCGGATCAATATTGGTAATGCCTGTTGTATAAGACACAAGGCTTCCCGCCGCACTTCCCCTTCCAGGGCCAACCGGAATGCCGTGTGTTCTCGCATAGTTGATAAAATCCCACACGATCAGGAAATAATCGACATACCCCATCTTCTGGATGACAGAAAGCTCATAGTCAAGCTTCGGCAAAAGCTCCTCATGCTTGTCCGGGTAACGTCTTACCAGCCCCTCATGACAGAGTTTGTTCAGGTAAGTCCACGAATCATACCCCTCCGGCACGTCAAAATGCGGCAGCTTGGTCACTCCAAATTCAATCTCCACATTGCAGCGGTCCGCGATCTTCTGTGTGTTGTCAATCGCCTGTGCCGCATACGGAAACAGCGCGCGCATCTCCTCCTCAGATTTCACAAAATACTGCCCGCCCTCATAACGCATGCGGTTTTCGTCGGACAGTTTTTTTCCGGTCTGCAGACAGAGTAAAATATCATGCGGCTCGGCATCCTCGGCATAAGTATAATGCACGTCGTTCGTCGCCACCAGTTCAATACCTGTCTCCTGGCTCATCCGCATCAGTCCTGCATTGACTGTCTTTTGTTCCGGTATTCCATGATCCTGCAGTTCTAAAAAGAAGTTGCCTTTTCCAAAACATTTTTCATATTTGTATGCAGTCTCTTTTGCTTCCTCATAAAGCCCACGTACCAGATAGCGCTGCACCTCACCGGCAAGACAGGCACTTAATGCAATGATTCCCTCATGATAAGTTTCTAAAACTTCCATATCCACACGTGGTTTGTAGTAATATCCTTCCACAAATCCTTTGGAAACGATCTTCATCAGGTTCTGGTAACCTTTGTTATTCTCTGCTAAAAGTACCAGATGATAATAACGGTCATCTCCATGGGAAAGTTCCCTGTCAAATCTCGATCCAGGTGCTACATATACCTCACAGCCTAAGATCGGCTTGATTCCGGCTGCCCTTGCTGCCTTATAAAAATCAATCACGCCGTACATCACACCATGATCTGTGATGGCGGCGCTGTTCATCCCAAGTTCTTTGACTCTTGAAACATATTCTTTTATCTTATTTGAACCGTCCAAAAGGCTGTACTCTGTATGGACGTGCAGATGTGTAAATGACATGCTTTGTTTCCTCCGCATTCTATTATATCGTCTCCCTGATAAATATTCAATTTTTTTCGCACATCTCATACAATCTCATACAATTTTCTGTTACTGTTCACTCGTACCTCGTTCCAGTAACGGATTTTGCCGATGCTTCGCATTCCAAATCGGCAAAATCTGCTGCCACCACTGTATCATACGGCATTTTCAGTTCAGAAAATGCCTGCCTGTGAGCAGTAACAATTTTCTCTCTTTGTCTATCTGACTGCCGTGTCTGCCTATGCATCCTCTGCCGGCACTTTGCTTACGGTATCATCTCCCTGTACCAGAACCAGCGCAGAGATACCTTCGACAGTAACAGAACCTTCCGCCGTTCCAAGAGATTTGCATCCTGCCTTTTTACCATTGACACAGATATCCCACGTCCCGGCAGGTAAGTTTACTGTGACTGCATCCGGATTTCCATTATAGATGACTGCAATATTCTGTGCCGTTTCTCCCTGTACCTCACCCTGAATGGTATAGGCTACGACATTTGCATCAAGTCCAGTCATAAAGGTAAGATTATTCTGAATTGCAGCGGCTGTTGTCATGCGCAGTGCACTGTGTGCCTTACGGAATGCGATCAGACCTTTATAATATTCATAAACATCCATTACGTTACCTTTATTATCCCACTTAATGCTGTTCGTTGCATCAGGGGAAGAATAGCTGTTCTCATCAAATCCAGTCTCAGACTTCTCATTTGGCTTAGATCGAAGCATCTCTTCACCAGCCTGCATAAATGGTACACCCTGCGAAGTAAAAAGAACCGCGCTTCCCAGCTTATTCATCTTCACTCTGTCAGCCTCACTGTCATCTGCATTGGAAATGGCAAGCTTATCCCAGAATGTCAGATTATCATGACAGGATATATAATTAATACTCTGTCCCGGCTGTCCCGACCAGTTCGTACACTTATCACCAGCCTTTGTGAGCGTAACCTGCGAATGCGGGGTCGCTGCTACAACACTGAATTTAATGTTTTCTTCCATATCATCTTTGCCGCTTACAAAACCTTTGTCCAGAAAATCAAATACACTGCCTTTGATCCCATCACGGATATCATCACTGAAAGCACCCACACGATCCAACCGGTAAATATTGTTCTTCGTTGCCAGCTGTGCTGCCGGCAATGCAGATTCTCCTCCAGTCCATCCTTCACCATATACCATAATGTCAGGACCCACCTGATCCAGTGCTTTTCTGACAGCCTTCATGGTATCCAGATCATGTACGCCCATCAAGTCAAACCGGAAACCATCTATATGATATTCCGTTGCCCAGTATACAACAGAATCTACGATATACTTGCGCATCATGGCACGCTCCGAGGCTGTTTCATTACCACAGCCTGAACCATCTGAATAATGATTGCCATTCTTTCTGTAGTAATAATCTGGCACTGTCTTCTGAAACCATGAATCTGCCAGATGATAAGTATGATTATATACAACATCCATATTCACGCGGATTCCATTTTCATGAAGTGTCTTAATCATCTGCTTCATTTCATTGACACGTACTTCCCCATGATATGGATCTGTACTGTAAGAACCTTCCGGCACATTATAATTCTTAGGATCATAGCCCCAGTTGAACTGCGCTGTATCTGGCTTTGTTTCATCTACAGTAGCATAATCACAGCTCGGCAGAATCTGTACATGTGTCACTCCAAGATCCAGAATATGATCAAGTCCTGTAGCCAGCCCTTCCCTGTTCTTTGTTCCGCGCTCTGTCAGTCCAAGAAACTTACCTGTATTCCGAATCCCGGAAGAAGCATCGGAAGACAGATCACGAATATGTACTTCATAAATCACTGCATCTGTTGCATTATTAAATGCCGGTCTGACATCTGAATCAAATCCATCCGGATCGGCAGCTTTCAGATCAAGGATCTCACCTCTGTTGCCATTTACGCCTGCACTTCTTGCATATAAATCAACAACTTCATTTACTTTATTACCGATCTGTACTGAATAAGTATAATATACACCATTCAGGTCTCCTGTCTTTTCACACACCCAGGTTCCTTTGACATCTGCTGTCATTGGAATTGTTTCTATCAAATTGTCACCATCGCCCTGCTCATATAGGTTAAGCGATACTTTCCCGGCAGCAGGTGTCCATATACGAAATGTTGTCTTTTCTTTTGTATATACAGCCCCCAGATCGTTACCGTCATATACCAATTCATCATTAAAATAAGTAGCACCAATCTTTCTTTTCATCGATACCATACATCCTTCATAGCCTTGTCTGTTCAAAGAATCATCCTGTTACCCGCCTAGTATACCTCTCCCTTTTCAGTTCGTCCAGTTAATTTTTTCGTTTTTTTTCGTAAATTATCCTATTTTGTCAGGTATACTACCGCTTCATACGGACGGATTTTTTCTGAAATATCTTTATAGTTTCCTATCAGAATTCCCCGGTTTTCTTTTACCATATCCGCAATAGAAGCCGGAACATCCAGTTCTTTTTCCGTGAAATTGCAGATTACCAGTATTTTTTTATTCTCGGATGATCTTGTATAAATGTAAAGATTTTCATCTGCATCTTCAAGTCCGTCGAACGTTCCATAAACGATCACTTCTTCCTCTTTGCGCAGTTCTATGAGTTTCCTGTAGTAATTGTATATGGAATCCGGATCTTCCACCTGAGCAGCCGCATTGATCGTTTTATAATTCGGATTCACGGCAAACCATGGCGTTCCCGTGGTAAATCCTGCATTTTCTGAATCATCCCACTGCATAGGTGTCCTTGCATTATCCCGTCCTTTCTTACTGATAATGTCCATCATCTGATCATGCGTATATACTTTTGTATCGGTAACAAGATCTATATAAATATTTTTTTCTTCTATATCGTCACATTCAGACACATCCGAAAAATGCATATTGGTCATTCCAAGTTCTTCCCCCTGATATACATACGGTGTTCCCTGCATCATGTGAAGACAGGTTGCAAGCATCTTTGCTGAAAGTTCCCTGTATTCCCCGGAATCATTTCCCCATCTCGAAACAACCCTTGGCTGGTCATGATTGTTCCAGTACAGACTGTTCCATGCTACTTCCTCTAACCCTTTCTGCCAGCGGTTTAAAACTTCTTTGAGATCCGGAAGATAAAGTTTCTTATCTGTCCACTTTCCATGTTCATCCGAATCCACATCCATATGCTCAAACTGGAATACCATGCTTAACTCTTTTCCATCGCTTCGCGCATATTTTTTTGCCTCTTCGAGCGTAACGCATGATGTTTCACCCACTGTCCGAAGGTTATACCTGCTTAATACTTTTTGGTTCATCTCCTGAAGATATTCATGTTCATGAGGTCCATTGGCTGTGACTGCACCACAAAAAGAATATTTTTCCCCTTCTTTTACCGGACCATCTTTGTATTCTTCCGGCTTACTGATCAGACTGATCACATCCATCCGGAATCCATCAATGCCTTTTTCACACCACCATGTCATCATATCAAAAACTTCTTTTCTTACCACAGGATTATCCCAGTTAAGATCAGGCTGTTCCGGCACAAACTGATGCAGATAATACTGTCCGGTTGTCTCATCAAACTGCCATGCAGATCCACTGAAATATGATCCCCAGTTTGTCGGTTCATGACCATCTACCGGATCTTTCCAGATATAATAATCGCGGTATTTATTATCTTTTGATTTTCTGCTTTCCAGAAACCATTTATGCTGGTCAGATGTATGGTTGACAACCAGATCCATTACCAGTTTCATTCCTCTTTGATGAATTTCTTTTAATAATTCATCAAAATCTTCCATTGTCCCGAACTCATCCATTATATCCTGATAATCGCTGATATCATATCCGTTATCTTTATTTGGAGATTTATAGATCGGGGATACCCAGATAACTGTGATACCGAGATTCTTTATATAGTCTAATTTCTTTATGATCCCCTGAAGGTCTCCGATTCCATCTCCGTTACTATCCATAAAACTCCTTGGATAAATCTGATAAACAACTGCTTCTTTCCACCATGCTTTCTGCATCTTTTTTCTCCTTATAAATCAGCGGTCATGATCTCAATGACTGCCAGTCTGATCTCTTTTTTTAAATTCGTCGTCTCAAGCTCGCCTAAGATATCTGCCAGATTTTTTCCACTACTTAAAAGCCGGTATGCAGACTCTTTTGCAAGATTACTGTCCTGTGCCTGATTCAGCAGATCATACACACGCTCCAGTGTATGGTTGTCATTTAATGTCAGTTTCTGTTCAAAAATAATTTCCACTTTTTCATCCACTGACACTTTCGGAATGCGGATTCTGATACATCCCTTCTTCCACTGATATTCATACGTTATTTTGATTTCTTTTCCACTTATGTATACTTTAGGCACTGCCTCTTTCACTCCACACAGTTCCACTGTATAATCCCGGAATTCCGGGATCAGATCTGTCTGTCCGGCTGCCCCTTCGATTGTGAACGCCCCTCTTTCCCAGTCAAAATGCATGGATGTAAAGCAACAGCTCCTGCCATCTTTATAATCCTCGGTCTCACCGTCATCCTCATAATGTGTATAATTGCCATCCGCTCCGCCATAGACTCTTATGATAAGTTCTTCCGGATTTTTCAGAAAATCCTTTCCGAACAGCTCTTTCTGCATCGGAATGATGCCCCCTGCTTTTACAAGCACCGGAATACTGTTAATGCCGCGGAACATCCACATTACTTTCTCACCTTTATAGATCAATCCGGTAAAGAAATCGTGGTAACAGCCTTCCGGTATCCACGCTTTTACTTTTCCCTGATTTAAACTCGCTATCTGGTCACTTGTAATCGGTGCAACAATCATATCTGTTCCAAAAAGATACTGGTTGTTGCTTACTCCCTCAACAAAAGAATGATCCTGAACCGGATATGCCTGTTCCTTTTCCGGATAATCGTAATACATTGGCGCAATGACCGGCCGGTATTCTTTGTATGCCAGATAGTTCATAGTGTAAAGATAAGGCAGTAACTGGTGCCTTAAGCGCAGGGCTTCTCCCATCGCATGTTCTACTTCCGGTCTGAAATTCCATGGTTCTTTTCCACTGAACGACATTTTAGTGCTGTGCAGCCTGTTGATTGGGGAAAATGTCCCTAACTCATACCAGCGTGCCTCCATAACATCTGACCGGATTCCAAGCATATGTCCGCCTATATCATGACTCCACCATCCATATCCAATATTTGATGCCGTTGCTGTAAAATAAGGCTGGAAATCAAGAGACTCCCACGTTACAACTGTATCCCCGGAAAAACCTACCGGATATCT
>OGNI01001543.1_pt1 | contig 11287 bp, 7 predicted proteins | sample 1573421 | NCBI WGS metagenome assembly OGNI01 (sample SAMEA2581928, study PRJEB24529) | metagenome | biome: Human gut stool | place: China | collected 2011
ATTTCGATCTCGCGTTCGCCGGCGCCGCCGCGCGTACCCGTGCCTCCGCGCTGCCGTTCGAGGTGCGTCCACAGGCCGGCGAGCCGGGGCAGCATGTATTCGTATTGGGCCAGCTGCACCTGCGTTTTGGCATAGGCCGTCTGCGCACGCGCGAGGAAGATGTCCAGAATCAGGCGCGTGCGGTCGAGGATGCGGCAGGGCATCGCCCGCTCGATGTTGCGGGTCTGCGCCGGCGTGAGTTCGTCGTCGAAGATCGCCACGTCGACGGCGTGTTCTTCGCAGTAGGCGGCGATCTCTTCGAGTTTGCCCGGTCCCACGTAGATGCGCGACGAGGGTTGCGGCAGCCGTTGGCTGAACCGTCTGACCGTCGTGATGTCGGCCGTTTCGGCCAGAAATTCCAGCTCGTCGAGGTACTCCTCGCTCTGGCGGATTTCCTGGCTGTCGCGCACGACGGCCACCAGTACGGCTCGTTCGCGTTCCGGTACTCCTGCGGCGGTTTGTATGGTGGATTTGTTCTCTGTCATAATTCAAGTCGCATTGAAAAAAAGGGTATCCCCCGAAAAGAGATACCCTTATTATTGATTCGGACTTCCGAAGGTCGGACGGTTCGCGGCACGGTCTCCGGCGGTCGGTGAAGGTTTACTGCTGGATGCGGAATTCCACAGGCAGGGTGTACCTCACACGCACAGGCTGGTTGCGCTGCTTGCCCGGCGACCATTTCGGAGACTGCTGCAATACGCGGATCGCCTCATCCGAGAGCGAGCGGTCCGGCGTTTGGAGCACCTGAATGTTGGGCAGACGGCCGTCCTCGTCCAGCATATCAGCCTTGGAGGCCACGCCGATCAGGGTGCCCAGCGTGTCGAACAGGTCCACAAAGAGGAAGGAGAACATCACGGCGAAGAAGTTCAGCAGGCCGACACCGGAGAAGTCGGTCTTGAACACCTGACCAAAGGTCTCGCCCAGTGCGGAGAAGTCGAAGCTGACAAAGGCGGTGGGGATGACGGAGTACATACCGGCATCCACATCGGGGACGTAGATACCGGTCAGCTCGCACACGATGCCCAGCAGCCAAGTGATCAGGATGCCGTACAGGATGCCGCCCTTGACCTTTTTGACCAGCAGAATGGCGGTGATGACCACACCCAGCAGAGCAAGGATGGCGCCCACGCCCACGCTGTGGAAGGTTGCGCCCTTGAAGTGCTGGTAGGTGACCAGCGTGGAATCGCTGTTGACGATCAGCTTGGCGTTCTGCAGGCCGACAAAGGCCACGAACAGGCCGATGCCCACGCTGACGGCGCTCTTCAGGGTCATGGGAATGGCGTTGAAGATGCCCTCGCGCACATTGGTCAGGGACAGTGCAATGAAGATGACCCCCTCAACAAAGACGGCCATCAGAGCCAGCTGCCAGCTGTAACCCATGGTCAGCACGACCGTGTAGGCAAAGTAGGCGTTCAGGCCCATGCCGGGAGCCAGGGCAAAGGGGTAGTTGGCCAGCACAGCCATCAGTGCGGTGGCAATAAAGGATGCCAGCGCGGTGGCAATCAGCACAGCCTTGGAATCCATGCCTGCTGCGGACAGGATGTTGGGGTTGACGGCAAGGATGTAAGCCATGGTCATGAAGGTAGTGATACCAGCCATGATCTCGGTCTTTACATCGGTGTGGTTTTCTTTCAGGTGAAAGAACTTTTCTAACATGAGAAACCTCCTGCTTCCAATAAAACACTCCGCCGGTTGCGGACGGCGGAGAAAGAACAGCTCCCATTCTATCAGCTGAAAACGTTTTTGTCCACACCAGAAACACACAAATTTCGCAATTTGTTCAAATTTTCTTAAATAAGTATGACTTATCTCACAAAAAATCTGGCATATTTTAGTGATTTGGACGGAATGCAGGCGATATGTGCAGAAAAAATGTGTGAGGGAAAAAAGTAGTTCCGAAACACCCTGCGGGTGTTTCGGAACTACAAATAAAATATTTTTTACAAATTACCGGCGCTTACAGCGTCTCTACCCGGTCGAACAGATCCTTTGCGGCTTCCACGGCGTCTTTGCTGCCAAAGGCCACCCGCACGCCGCCGGACAGCACGTCAGACAGGGCGGCGGCCTGTGCCTTGAGCAGGGCAGCGTCCACGCTGCACAGCGCCTTGCGGTCGGCGGCGCGCATCTCGTCCGTGATGCCGCAGAAGTACCGGTGATCCAGCTCCCGGGCGGCGGCACGCGCCTTGCGGGGCGTGTCCAGCTTGGCAGCAGTGCCCACGATGAATTCGTCCAGATCCCGGGCGGTGTAGTCCCGGGCGGCAAGGGCGGCGGGGGCGTTTGCAAAGGTCTCGTAGCTTTCCCGCAGGTGGGGATCCCGGTAGGTGTACAAAAACTCGATGCCGTCGGCACAGAGCATTCCGGTGCCGTAGGCACCGCCCACCTCCCGGATGGTGTGCCACAGGTATTCGTAGCTCATCACCCGCGCCAGCACCCGGCGGCGGCTGTCCTGGGGCATGGGCCAAGCCAGCACATCGTAGTTCACGCCGCCGTCAATGATAAAGGCTTCGTTCACCGGGGGCGTCAGGGGCTGGGTGTAGGGCTGCGCCGGGGTGCGCCGGGCGGCGGCAAAGCGGCTTTCCGGCAGCAGGGTGCGCAGCTTTTCCAGTGCAGCTTCGGTGCCGTGCAGGCTGACGGTCAGGGCGGCAGTTTGCAGCACCCGGCTGCGCACAGCATCCAGCTTTGCGCCCAGTGCCGCCCAGTCGGCCTTTTCCAGCAGATTGCACAGGAAGTGGTAGTAACTCACGCCGGTGCAGGCTTCGTCCGCAGCGCCTTCTACATAATAATGGGCGCGGGCGCGGGTGGAGGCAAACTCGTTGCCCTGCTGGATGAACAGCTGTTCCATGCGCAGCTTCAGCTGGCTGACCACCCGGGCATAGGCGGCTTCGGCGGCAGCGCCGGTAAGGACGGTATCGTACAGCCACTCGCCGCCGATCTCCACCGCCTTTTTCAAGCTGCGTTCCAGCAGGCTCAGGCAGAGGGTGAGTTTTGCGTGGCAGGGAGCGCCCTCCTGCCGCCCGGTCCAGAGATCCAGCTGGGCGCGGCTGTCGCCCAGCCATGTGCTGCGCAGGGTATTCAGCTGCTGGGCGGTATGGGCGGGGGTGTCCAGCTCGTCCAGCACATCGGTGAGCAGGTTCAGGTATTGCAGCTCCTCCGGGGTGACAGTGCCAAGATCATAGTAGAAATTCAGGTACAGGCTGCCGGCAGAGGGGTGGCGCAGCAGGGTGGCACCGGCCAGCTGCTCGGCGCTGCCCTGCGGGGTGGCATCGCCCGCGCCAAGGTCGGCGGCGGTGAGGGGGTGTTCCAGCACCAGCTTGCCGTCGGTGCGCACCGGGGCAGCGGCATCCTCAGTCTTGGGTGCGGTGGGGATTTGCAGCACCTGCACCGGGGCGGGGGCAAACAGCTCCCGCAGCAGGGTGTCGAACCATCCCTCTTCCAGCTTGCTGCGCAGGGCGGCAAAGAGCTTATCGGTGTGCAGCAGCAGGGCGGCATCGCCGGTGTGCAGCCAGCCGGTGGCGGCGTTGATGGCGTCCAGCACGCCGTCCGGCAGGCTGCCCGGGCGCTCCAGCGAGGCAAACTCGGCCTCGTTCAAAGCGGCCAGCAGCAGGTCGTGAGGAATGCCGGTCTTTAGCAGCTCGTCCACAGCCTTGCGCACAGCGGGGGCAAATTTGCGGGCAGAATCCACCGTAGCGCCGCGCAGCAGCAGCTCCAAGGTGGGCTGCAAGGTGCTGTCGTCAAAGCCGATGTCGATATCTGCGCCCAGCTGCTCGGCCAGCAGCGCGGCCTTGAGGGGAGAGCTGTTAGTGCTCAGCAGCGCACCCAGCAAAATCTCCACACCCAGCTGCCGCTCACGGTCGGCAAATGCGCCGGTGTACCATGCCAGTGCGCACTGCACCTCGTCCGGCTTGGGTTGGTCGGTGTAGTAGGGCAGCTCCACGAATGCGCCGGGCTGCTCGTCCTGCATGGTCAGGCGGGGACGGGCAGCGGCCTTGGGCATCTTGGACAGGTAGTCCTTATCCAGCCGTGCCAGCTTATCGGCCATGTCCATCTTGCCGTACAGGGTGATGCAGCAGTTGTCGGCGCTGTAATGGCGGCGGTACACCCGTTGGTATTTCTCATAGGTCAGGGCGGGGATGGACGCCGGATCGCCGCCAGACACAAAGCCGTAAGCGGTATCCGGGAACATCGCCCGTTGCAGGGCGTTTTGCAGCTGAGCATCCGGGGAGGCCAGTGCACCCTGCATCTCATTGTAGACCACACCGCTGACCGTGCCGTCCGCGTCCCGGTGCCAGCCCTCCTGCTCGAACACCGCAGAGTCCACCATAGCCAGCGGGCAGAACACCGCGTTCAGGTAGACATCCATCAGGTTGCAGAAATCGGTCTCGTTGGGGGTGGCAAAGGGGTAGACCGTCTTGTCCGGGAAGGTCATTGCATTGAGGAAGGAGGCCATGCTGCTTTTGAGCAGCTGCACAAAGGGGGAGCTGACCGGGTATTTTTCACTGCCGGCCAGCACGGAGTGCTCCAGAATGTGGAACACGCCGGTGTCATCGGAAGGGAAGGTGCCGAAGCCGATGCCAAAGGCCTTGTTGACGTCCTCGTTCTCCACCAGCAGCACGGCTGCGCCGCTGACGTCATGGGTGAGCAGGGTCAAAGTACCGTGCTGCTCGGGACAGTCCTCGGTGCGCAGGACGGTATAACCGGGATAGTGTGCCATTTTTATTCTCCTTTACGGGATGTTTTTCACAGAGGATGCGCCTGCGGCTCAGCCGCCGAACAGGCCGAAAAAGCTGGTGTGGGTCACGCCCAGCACAAGAAAAAGAGCAATCAGGGCGAACAGCACGCCGATGATGATGTCCATCTGGTGCACTGTGAGCGGGAATTTATCGTAAAGTTTTTCCTTGGGGTTTACAAAGTCCTTGTTGCCGTTGTCCAGCAGGCGCTTTTTGCCCTGCTCAAAATCGGCCTTCTGCGCCTGCAATTCAGCCTGCTGGCGGGCAAGTTCTGCCTCACGGGCGGCCAGTGCGGCCTCGCGGCGTTCAAGTTCGGTCTGGGTATCCGGGGTGGGCTGTGCCATGGAAAGTCCCTCCTGTAAGCATAAGATGTTTTCCTTATGATACCACAAAAATGTGGACAAAAAAAGCACCCGCAGTACAAAGACTGCGGGTGCAAAGGGGGATGATGAGGAGATTACTTCTTAGCCAGATACTTGCGGATATCAATGGCGACAGCCACGATAATGACAAGACCCTGAACGATGTAGGTGTAGGAGGAGTTGACGTTCATGAACTGCAGAGCGACCTTCATCAGCTCAAAGACCAGAACGCCGACCAGAACGCCGGGCACGGTGCCGACGCCGCCGGTGGTGGAAACACCACCGATGGTGCAGGCTGCGATAGCGTCCAGCTCATAGCCCTGTGCGGTGTTGACGGATGCGCCGCCGGACTTTGCAGCCAGCAGGCAGCCTGCCAGACCGAACATGCAGGAGGCCAGGATGTAGATGCGGATCTTGGTGGCGTAAACGTTGACACCGGCCACCTCAGCAGCAGCCTCGTTGCCGCCGATGGCGTACATGTACTTGCCGTGACGGGTCTTGTTGTACAGGAACCAGAAGCAGACAGCCACGATCAGGGCGATCCAGATCAGCACGGGGACCTTCAGGATGGTGTTGGAGGCCAGAGAGGTGAAGTCCTTGTTCAGGGAGCCGATGGGGGTACCGCCGGTGTAGACCAGGCAGATACCGTAGACGACCTGCTGCATACCCAGGGTAGCGATAAAGGGCTGAACCTTCAGGTAAGAAACGACCAGACCGTTGCACAGACCCACGATGGCGCAGATGGCAATGACCAGAATGAACACGACGGGGGCGGACAGGGTGGGCATATTGGGGTAGAACTTACCGGCAGCGCCCTCGGTCTGCGCAAAGATGCAGGCCAGGCAGGCGGCAAAACCAGCCAGACGGCCTGCGGACAGGTCGTTGCCGGTGGTGATCAGACAGCCGGAGATGCCCAGCGCGATGATGTAGCGGATGGACACGTTCTTGAACAGGTTGATCATGTTGGTGCCGGAGAAGAAGTTGGGGTGAATGATGCCAACGATCAGGGTGACGGCCAGCATCATCATGATAATGGCATTGTTGCTGAGCCACTTGCCCACAGCCTTGCCATTCAATTTTTTGGTAGCTTCCACGATAGACAGCCTCCTTAATTACTGATTTGCCGCAGCTGCGTCAGGTGCGGTCTCGAACTGGGTAGCCAGCGCCATGATGTTCTCCTGCGTGGCATCCTTACCGTTGATAAAGCCGGTGATACGGCCATCGCACATGACCATGACACGGTTGGACATACCAATGATCTCGCTCATTTCAGAGGAGATCATGATAATGCTCTTGCCCTGCTTGGCCAGATCAGCGATGATGCAGTAAATTTCGTACTTTGCACCGACGTCGATGCCACGGGTAGGCTCGTCCAGAATGAGCACATCGGGGTTGTTGGCCAGCCAGCGGGCGATCAGCACCTTCTGCTGGTTGCCGCCGGAAAGGCTCTTGATCTGGGTCTTGGGGCTGGGCACCTTGATGGCCATCTTTTCCTTGTTGGTAGCCACCAGATCGAGGATCTTTTTGTTGTCCAGCATAATGGGGCCCTTGCGCAGGGCGTCCAGAGAAGCGATGGAGATGTTATCGGCAACGCTCAGCACGCCCAGAATGCCGGTGGCACGGCGGTCCTCGGTCAGCAGAGCAACGCTCTTCTGAATGGCGTCGCGGGGCTGCTTGATGTTGACCTCTTCACCCTTGATCCACACCTTACCGGAGGTATGGGCACGCAGGCCGAAGATGCCTTCCATCAGCTCGGTACGCTGAGCGCCCACCAGACCGGCAACGCCCAGAATTTCGCCCTTTTTCAGCTCAAAGCTGCAATGGCGGAAGGAGCGGGGATGGATGGAGGTAAAGTCCTCCACCTTCATCATGACCTCGTCCGAGGGCACGTTCTCCAGCGGGGGGAACAGGTTAGACAGCTCACGGCCGACCATCTTTGCAATGATCTCTTCCTTGGTCATGTTGGCAACGTCCCACTTGCCAATGTACTGGCCATCGCGCATGATGGTAACTTCGTCTGCGATGACCTTGATCTCGTCCATCTTGTGGCTGATGTAGACCAGAGCAACGCCCTGCTCCTTCAGCTCCCGCATGATGCGGAACAGGCTCTCGACCTCGTTTGCGGTCAGAGAGGAGGTGGGCTCGTCTAGGATCAGCACCTTGCAGTTGGCGGAAACAGCTTTAGCAATTTCCACCATCTGCATCTGGGCGATGCTCAAAGAGCCCAGCTTTGCATGGGGGTCGATGTCCAGCTTCAGTTTCTTCAGCAGTTCATCGGTATCTTTGTACATTTTGGCATGATCCACAACGGTGACGATGCCGTATTTCTTGGTGGGGTAGCGCCCCAGCCAGATATTCTCGGCCACGGTACGGGCGGGAATGGGCTGCAGCTCCTGATGCACCATGGCGATGCCACGATCCAGTGCATCCAGCGGGGTGGGGATGTTTACCTTCTGCCCCTCGTATTCGATCTCGCCCTCGTCCATCTTGTAAATGCCGAACATGCATTTCATCAGAGTGGACTTACCGGCGCCATTTTCACCCATCAGAGCCATGACTTTGCCGGGACGGAGCTCCAGCTGAGCATGATCCAGGGCTTTGACACCGGGGAAGGTCTTGACCACGCCTTTCATTACCAGACGGTATTCTGACATTCCGCAAAAGCCTCCTTTATGGTTGTTTACAGGCGGGCAGGTTTTTCTAAAATAAGGCGCGTGCGCGGAGAAGATTTCTCGCACGCACGCGCTTTTTAGCTTTCGTTCAAGCCGTTAAGGCCTGCTGCGCACCTTGCATTGGTTCCGGGAAACTTTAGTCTTCCTTCAGGTACTGAGAAGCGTTGTCCTTGGTGACCTTGACGTAGTCGACCCAGTAGTACTTCTCAACATCCTTGCCCTCGACGAACAGCTTGGTAGCCTCGGCAGCAGCGGTAGCCTGACCCACGTCGTCGTTCAGAACGGTACCGGTCATGTTGCCATCGACAACGTTCTGCACAGCCTCTACCAGAGCATCGACGCCGACCAGGTAGACGTCCTTGCCAACGGTGCGGCCAGCCTGCTGGATGGACTGCAGAGCGCCCAGTGCCATTGCGTCGTTGTTGCAGAAGACGACTTCGATCTTGTCGCCGTACTGAGACAGAGCGTTTGCAACGTCCTGCTGAGCGGTGGTCTGATCCCAGTTATCCAGGTACTCGTACAGGCACTCAACTTCCTTGCCGGCATCGGTCAGAGCCTTGATGGAGTACTCGGTACGGTACTGAGCGTCGATGTTCTCGGGGTCGCCCTTGCACATGATGTAGGTGACCTTGCCGTCGCCGTTGATATCGCCCTGAGTCTCGGTCTCGAGGATCAGCTCGCCCTGATAAGTACCGGACTGACGAGCGTCAGCGCCAACGTAGCAGCACTTGCCCTTGTAGGAATCCAGAACGCTCTCCTCGGGCTCACGGTTGATGAACACGATGGGGGTGCCGGAGGGAGAAACGGTGTCAACGATGGTCTGAGCGGAAGTGGTCTGGACGGGGTTGATGACCAGCACGTCCACGCCCTGCTGCAGGAAGGTGTTGATCTGTTCGGTCTGGGTGTTCTGGTCGTTTTTGCCGTCCATGATGGTGACGGAGTAGCCCATGTCCTTCAGGTAGCCTTCCAGATCAGCGCGGTACAGGGTCATGAAGTTATCAGCAAACTGATAGATGCAAACGCCGATGTTGGCAGAGCCGTTGGTAGCAGCGGCAGAAGCAGCGGTGGAAGAAGCAACGCTGGAAGCAGCGGTGCTGGTGGAGGAAGAGCCGCCGCAAGCGGTCATAGCAGCGGTAGCGCCCACAACAGCGGAAGCCTTCAGGAAGTCGCGACGAGAAATCATTTTCATAATAGTAATCTCCTTCATTTGTGTGTCACAGCATATTCACAGACGCATTTGTCGCATGTGTCCGTAATCCCTGACAGTATTATACCCTTGTATGGGGGTGTTCCGCAAGAGAATAAGTTCACAATATTGGTGCAAATGTTTTGTTACGTTTCTACAAAAGCGGACCAAAGGTTACAAAATCTTTTCGCGAATTATCACAATTTTTCATGCCGATGCAACCAACATACAAATATGATGCAGGTATGTAAAAAAACATGCTTGAACATGACTGAATGTTGCATGACTGCTAAAAAACCGCGAAAAGGAGCGATACATTTTTTGAAAGATATTTTCAGGGATACTACACAGCGGAAAGAAAACGCCTTTTATACACTCTTACCGGAAGGGAAAAACAACACGGGTCGAGAAAAATGTTTACTCCCCGGGTGGGGCGGCACTGTACCTTTATAGTAACAGGGCGGTTAGGGCGCAGCGAACGTTTTTGGTGGCAGTGCCCGAAATACGAGCGGCCATTTTTTGCGCGCCGCGCCAGTCGGGATAACAAAACTGACGAAACTGCGTTGTGTTTTGAAAGCGTAAAATATACAATGAGGAAAACAACCGCACAAAAATACCCACTGGCCCTGCAAAAGTGCACACTGTCGGGCACGGCGGGCAGGTGATATCCTGTGTACAGAGCCCGGGACACCGGACGAAAGGAGGAAGAACATCATGGGGCAGACAAAGCCCGCCGCCGGGCTGAAGAGCCTGAACCGCGCCGCCGATACCCTGAGCACCCTGCTGGCGCAGGAGGTAAAGGAACTGAACGAGCGGCAGAAGGCCGCCCGGCGGGAAAACACCCCCGACCCCGGGATGATGAAGGGGCTGAAGGAGGCTACCGCCGTGCTCAAGGATCTGGCGGGTGTGGTAAAGACCCTGAACGATCAGGGCACAGAGCTGGAAGGAACAGAGTGCGGCGTGGTGCTGCTGCCGCCGGTGGAACAGGAGGAGAAGGAATGAACAGAACCGAGCGGGCAGTCATTGTGTGGAAGCCGCAGCCCCGGCAGCTGGAATTTATGCGCAGACCGGAGCCGGAGGCGCTGTACGGCGGCGCGGCGGGCGGCGGCAAGAGCGATGCACTGCTCATCGAAGCGCTGCGGCAGGTGCACATCCCGCATTACCGGGCGCTGATCCTGCGCAAGACCTACCCACAGCTTTCCGATCTTGTGGATAAGAGCCAGATGTACTACCGCCGGGCTTTCCCGGAGGCGCAGTACAACGCTACCTCCCATGTATGGGTCTTTCCCAGCGGGGCGAAGATCTGGTTCGGCTCCATGCAGTACACCAAGGATCGCACCAATTATCAGGGCAAAGCCTACGATTTTATCGGCTTTGACGAGCTGACCCACTTTGAATGGGAAGAGTACAGCTACATGATGAGCCGCAACCGTCCCACCGGCCCGGGCACCCGGGTGTACATGCGAGCCACCACGAATCCCGGCGGCATCGGCCACGGGTGGGTGAAGGCACGGTTCATCACGCCCGCACCGCCCGGTACGCCTATCACCGAAGAATACACGGTAAAGCTGCCGGACGGCACCGAACAGAAGCTGCAGCGGGCGCGGGTGTTCATCCCTTCCAGCATTTTTGATAACCCCGCCCTGCTGGCAAACGACCCCGGCTACCTTGCAAGCCTTGCCAGTATGCCGGAAGCAGAAAAGCAGGCGCTGCTCTACGGCAGCTGGGACAGCTTTTCCGGGCAGGTGTTTACCGAATGGCGCAACGACCCGGCCCGCTACGAAGACCAGCGCTGGACCCATGTGATCGCACCGTTCACCATCCCGAAGCACTGGCAGCTCTACCGCGGGTTCGACTTTGGCTTTTCCAAGCCGTTCTCGGTGGGGTGGTACGCGGCGGACGAGGAAGGGCGGCTCTACCGCATCAAGGAGCTGTACGGCTGCACCGGACGCCCCAACGATGGCCTGCGCATCGACCCGGTGGAGCAGGCACGGCGCATCCGGGAGGCCGAGCAGAACGACCCGGTGCTCCGGGGCAGAGTCATTCAGGGCATCGCCGACCCGGCCATCTTCGACGAGAGCCGGGGCGAGAGCATCGCCGCCATGATGGAGCGGGGGCCGAACTTTCTGCACTGGATGCCCGGCGACCACACCCGTCTGGCGGGCAAGATGCAGATGCACTACCGGCTGAATTTTGACGGCGAGGGCAGGCCGATGCTGCAGGTGTTCAATACCTGCAAGCACTTCATCCGCACCATCCCGAACCTCGTGTACGACGAGAGCAATGTGGAGGATATCGACA
>OGNI01001553.1_pt1 | contig 11222 bp, 8 predicted proteins | sample 1573421 | NCBI WGS metagenome assembly OGNI01 (sample SAMEA2581928, study PRJEB24529) | metagenome | biome: Human gut stool | place: China | collected 2011
TGGGAGAACAGCGCACCCTAAGTATCTGTGTAAATCTGTGAAATCCGTGGGAGGAAAGAGATTCCCACAGAACGCACGGAACGCACAGAACCTCTTGCAGAGAAGAACCTCCCACAGATGGCACAGATGACACAGATGTTCACAGATGTAGGAGGGTATGGCATCCCTGCCATACCCACGCTGACAAATTCTGTGGGAGAACAGCGCACCCTAAGTATCTGTGTAAATCTGTGAAATCCGTGGGAGGACATCTCAGTAGGAGGTTCTGTGAATTCGGCGTATTCTGTGGGATAATATCCCATAGCAGGTGGCGTGGGTATGGCAAGATGCCATACCCTCCTAAGGAGAAATCCATGGGAGGAAAGAGATTCCCACAGAACGCACGGAACGCACAGAAACTTCTGGCAGAGAAGAGCCTCCCACAGATGGCACAGATGAGCACAGATGTAGGAGGGTATGGCATTCCTGCCATACCCACGCTGCCAAATTCTGTGAATTCTGTGAATTCTGTGGGAGAATAGCGCACCCTAAGTATCTGTGTAAATCTGTGAAATCCGTGGGAGGCTCTTCTCAGCAGGAGGTTCTGTGAATTCGGCGTATTCCGTGGGAGAATATCCCATAGCAGGCGGCGTGGGTATGGCAAGATGCCATACCCTCCTAAGGAGGAATCTATGGGAGGACACCTAATAAAACTTTGAAGAGAATATGATAATATTAGTAATTTCGATAATTGTGCTCGGCATCATCGCCGCACTGATCGCCAAGCTGAGCAAGCACGACGGCGAGGAGAAGATAACCGTGGTGGAGACATGCGCCACATGCAACGGCACGAACGACAAGTGCGAGCAGGACTGCATGATGGAAGCCGCCACGAAGGACATCGTCTACTACGACGACGAGGAGCTTGACGCGTTCAGCGGCCGACCGTCGGACAGCTACACCGACGAGGAGGTGGAGCTGTTCAGCGAGGTGCTCTACACCATGCGCCACGAGGAGATAGCCGACTGGTGCCGCAGTCTGACACTGCGTGGTATCAACCTGCCCGACCAGATAAAGGACGAAACATTCATGCTTCGGGAGGGTTAAGGCAATAAAACGCCACAAACAGAGTTATTTATACGTGAAACTATTTAAGACAAGACATATTGTACCCATCCTTCTCGCAGCTGTATTGGTGGTTGCGACAGGATGCTCTACGCAGAAAAACACCGCGCGCACACGCTGGTGGCACTCGTTCAAGGCGCATTATAACACTTATTATAACGGCTCGTTGGCGTATATCGATGCCTCATTAGAGAAGGAGGAAGGCAACAAGGACAACTTCACCGAGCTTATTCCGCTCTACACCGTGAGCAACAAGAACAGCCGAGAGATAGGCAAGTCGAACTACGACCGCGCCATCGAGAAGTGTCAGAAGACCATCAAGCTGCATAGCATAAAGCGCCGACCGCAGTGGACGAAGCAGCGCAAGAAGACGGCGAAGGACTTGGAGTGGCTCTCGCGCCGCGAGTACAACCCGTTCCTTTGGAAGGCGTGGTTGCTCATGGGACGCTCGCAGTTCTACAAGGGAGCGTTCGACGAGGCAGCAGCTACGTTCAACTACATGAGTCGACTGTACCAGACGCAGCCAGCCATCTACGCCAAGTCGAGGGCGTGGCTCGCCAAGTGCTACATCGAGGAGGGTTGGCTCTACGATGCCGAGGACGTGATACGCAACATGCAGCGCGACTCCATCCACTGGTCGGCACGCAAGGAGTGGGACTACACCTACGCCGACTACTACATACACACGGGCGAATACGAGAAAGCTATACCCCACCTGCGCAACGTGATAAAGCACGAGATGCGACGCAAGCAGCGCGCACGCGAGTGGTTCCTCATGGGACAGATGCAGGCAGCGTTGGGCAACAACGTGGAGGCGATGAAGGCGTTCAAGCACGTGACGAAGCTCAACCCACCCTACGAGCTGGAGTTCAACGCACGCATCTGCATGACGGAGGTGATGTCCGTGGGTCAGTCGAAGAAGATGATTGGCAGACTGAAGCGTATGGCACGCTCGGACAAGAACAAGGAATACCTCGACCAGGTGTACTACGCCATCGGCAACATATACCTCGCACAGAGCGACACCGCACAAGCCATCAACGCCTACGAGCGCGGAGCGGCTAAAGCCACGCGCTCGGGCATAGAGAAGGGCGTGCTGCTGCTGAAGCTCGGCGACATCTACTGGGAGAAGGAACGCTACAACGACGCGCAGCGCTGCTACGGTCAAGCCATCGGTATGCTCGACAAGGAGCGCAAGGACTACGAGGAGCTGTCGAACCGCTCGAAGATTCTGGACGACCTCGTGCCATACACCGACGCCATACACCTGCAGGACTCACTGCAGTCGCTCGCCAAGATGAGCGAGAGCGACCGCAACGCTGCCATCGACCGCACCATTGAGGCACTGAAGAAGAAGGAGAAGGAGGAACGCCGACTGCAGGCGGAGCAGGACGCGCAGAACCAGATGAACGGCGGCAACGACATGGCGCAGAACAACCAGTTCGGCAACAACACGACGATGCCGAACCAGCAAAACCAACGCAACGCGCAGTGGTACTTCTACAACCAGATGGCGGTGAGCCAGGGTAAGGCGGCGTTCCAGAAGCAATGGGGCAAGCGCGAGAATGTGGACGACTGGCAGCGCGTGAACAAGACGGTGGTGGCGTTCCAGACCGACGAGCCGGAACTCACCGAGGAGCAGCAGGACTCCATAGCGCAGGCTGAAGCCATAGCAGACTCGCTCGCGCTTATCGCCGACAGCGCACAGAACGACCCGCACAAGCGCGAGTACTACATGGCGCAGATACCGTTCACGGAGGAGCAGGTGGCTGCGAGCAACAACATCATCGCCGAAGGACTCTACAACTCGGGCGTCATCTTCAAGGACAAGCTCGACAACCTGCCGCGAAGCGAGAAGCAGTTCATGCGACTCATCGGCGGCGACTATCCTAACTTTGAGAAGAAAGCGGAGGCTTACTATCACCTCTACCTATTATATATGCGCAAGGGCGACCGACAGACCGCCGACTCGTACGTAGCACGACTCAAGCAGGAGTACCCCGAGAGCGAGTGGACAACACTGCTCACCGACCCCAACTTCGTGGAGAACGCGCGTCTCGGCGTGCACCTCGAAGACTCGCTGTACGCTGCTACATACGATGCGTTCAAGGCGGCGCGCTACAAGGAGGTGCGCGGCAATGTCAGCGTGTCCGAACAGCGGTTCCCGTTGGGTGCCAACCGCGACAAGTTCCTCTTCATCGGTGGTCTGGGCAAGCTGAACGACGGCGACTACGAGGGCTGCATCGACGACCTGAACACGGTGGTGAAGAAGTATCCGCAAAGCCCTATAGCCGTAATGGCAGGCATGATAGTGAAGGGCGTGAACGAGGGACGACGGCTGCAAGGCGGCAAGTTCGACCTCGAGAACATCTGGGAGCGACGCTCGCAGGTGCTCAACGAAAGCGACTCGACGGCGGTGCGCGAGTTCTCTAACGACCGCAACGCTGCGTTCATATACATGATTGCGTACAAGCCCGACTCGATAGACGCCAACCGTATGCTCTTCGAGCTGGCTCGCTACAACTTCACATCGTTCATGGTGCGCAACTTCGACATAGAGGTGGAGCAGGCGGACGGACTGAACCGAATGCTCGTGAAGGGCTTCCGCAACTACGACGAGGCACTGCAGTACGCACGCCAGCTACAGAAGCAGAAGCAGCTGATGAAGCTCGTGGGCAAGAGTCGACAGATAGTAATCAGCGACGTGAACCTGCCGCTGCTCGGCAAACAGTTCAGCTACGCCGACTATGCCGAGTTCTACGAGAAGAACTTCGCTCCGCTTGAGATAGCGACGGAGGATCTGCTCGACATTCCGGAAGAACCAGTCGTTGAGCCAGACGAACAGAAGACGACAAAGCAGCGCGACGACTTCGAGGAGGAGCCTGCGAACAACCAGAACACTACGAACACATTCTTCGACGAAGAGCCTCAACCTGCGGAAGAGCCGTCGACTGAGGGGGGCGTGGTGAACATCGAGGACGAACAACCTCAGGAGTCTGCTACCGAAACTGTGGTTAAGGAGGAACCGAAGCCAGAGGTCAAGGAGGAGTCTGCAACGACTGTTGTAGAGGAACCGAAGCCGGAGGTTAAGGAGGAGTCTGCAACGACTGTTGTAGAGGAACCGAAGCCGGAGGTCAAGGAGGAGTCTGCAACGACTGTCGTTGAGGAACCGAAGCCGGAGGTTAAGAAAGAGCCCAAGCCGATAGTAAAGGAAGAACCCAAGCAGTTGGAGGACGACTTCTACTTCGGCGAAGATCCTCAGCCCAAGCAAGGCACGCCGAGCAAGAAGCAGAACAACAAGCAGACGGAGAGCTACGACGACGATGAGTATTACGACCTCGACGGTTTTTAACAAAAAAAAGAAAGAGCATTATGAGCAACGGATATTTACTGTGGGTAGACGACGAGATTGAACTCTTGCGCGCCCACATCATCTTCCTTCAGAGCAAAGGATACGAGGTGGTGACCGTGAGCAACGGAACAGATGCCATCGAAGAGTGCAAGCAGCACAAGTTCGACCTGGTGCTGCTCGACGAGATGATGCCCGGCATCAGCGGACTCGAAACGCTGCAACAGATAAAGGAGCTGTCGCCTGCCACACCCGTAGTGATGGTGACGAAGAGCGAGGAGGAGAACATTATGGATCAGGCTATCGGCTCGAAGATAGCCGACTACCTCATCAAGCCTGTGAACCCGAACCAGATTCTGCTCACGCTGAAGAAGAACATACACCGCAAGCAGATTGTATCGGAGGTGACGCAGACGGGCTATCAGCAGAACTTCCAGGACATATCAATGCAGATAATGAACTGCAACACGATAGACGACTGGAAGGATGCGTACCGCCGACTGGTACACTGGGAACTGGAGCTTAGCTCTACGGACAGCAACATGACCGAGATGCTGCAGATGCAGAAGGAGGAAGCAAACAACGGCTTCGCCAAGTTCATAAAGAAGCACTACTTGTCGTGGGTGGCACCGGGCGTAACCGAACGCCCACTGATGAGCCCGGACATCTTCAAGCGCAAGGTGTTCCCTGCTATCAGCGAGGGCGAGAAGGTGTTCCTCATCGTCATCGACAACTTCCGCTATGACCAGTGGCGCGTGTTGTCGAAGGAGATTGGAAACATGTTCGACATAGAGGAGGACATGTACACCAGCATCCTGCCGACGGCTACGCAGTACGCACGCAACGCTATCTTCTCAGGCTTGATGCCCGAGCAGATTGAGAAGATGTTCCCAGAGCTGTGGGTGGACGAGGACGAAGACGAGGGCAAGAACCTCAACGAGGAACCGCTCATACGCACGCAGATAGAACGCTACCGCCGCCGCGACTCGTTCTCGTATCACAAAGTGAACGACTCGACGGGTGCCGACAAACTGCTTGCACGTCTCAACGAGCTGACGAAGAACGACCTCAACGTCATCGTGGTCAACTTCATCGATATGCTCTCGCACGCAAGAACAGAGTCGAAAATGGTGCGCGAGCTTGCCAACAACGAGTCGGCTTACCGCTCGATAACGCTCTCGTGGTTCCGCCATTCGGTCATGGCAGACCTGCTCAGCGCACTCTCGCAAATCGACTGCCGCATCATCATCACCACCGACCACGGCAGTATACGTGCGTCGAAGCCGGTGAAGATAATCGGCGACCGCAACACGAACACCAACCTGCGCTACAAGCTGGGCAAGAACCTCAACTGCCAATCGAAGGAAGTGTTCGTCATCAAGAACCCACAGGAGGCGCAGCTGCCCGCACCAAACATCAGTACGTCGTACATGTTCGCCACCGGCAGCACATTCTTCGCCTACCCCAACAACTACAACTACTACGTGTCGTACTACAAGGACACGTTCCAGCACGGCGGCATCTCGCTCGAAGAGATGCTCATACCGCTGATAACACTAAAGGGAAGGAAATAAAAAAAGCTGCAAGCAGCTTACTGTTATAATAGAAAAACGGAAAAACTATGGAAATAAAAATCAACTCTCTGGCAGACATCAACGAGGCTGCCAAAACATTTGTCGAGAATATGGGCGACGGCAAGGTGTTCGCATTCTACGGCAAGATGGGCGCAGGCAAGACTACTTTCGTGAAGGCTATCTGCGAGTGTTTGGGCGTAGACGACGTAATCACTTCGCCCACGTTCGCAATCGTGAACGAATACACTTCCGCCACAACCGGTGACGCAATATACCACTTCGACTTCTACCGCATAAAGAAGCTTGAAGAGGTGTACGACATGGGCTACGAGGACTACTTCTACAGCGGTTCGCTGTGCTTCCTGGAGTGGCCGGAGCTGATAGAGGACCTGCTGCCTGAGGACGCAACGAAGGTGACTATCGAAGAGATTGCAGACGGTTCGCGCGTGGTGAAGTTCTAAACTATTTGAACGCGACGCGGTAGGTGCAGCCGTTCTTCCAGTTGCTGCAGCCGTAAGCCGTCTTACCTTTTATGATTGTACCCTTGCCGCAAACGGGGCAAGTGGTGCCGATAATGCTGTCGTCAGCCGACGGCTCGCTTGTTGCGGGTTGCGGTGAGGCGGCAGCATTTTTTGTTGATGCAGTCGACGACGTTGCAGCAGACTTTGCTGCGGCTTTCTTCGGCGCAGCAGTCTTTTTCTTTTTCGCCTTCTTCAGATCCTCGTCGGTAGTGATGGTGACACGGCGGTTGCTGTTGTCGCGCAGAACGTCGTACACAATCTCCGTCACCTGCTGCTTCAGCTCGTTGATGAAATCGGCAGCTTCGTACTTCTTGTGCTCTATATCGCGGAGCTTCTTCTCCCAGATGCCGGTCAGCTCGCAACTCTTGAGCAGTTCCTCGTGGATGATATCAATCAGTTCGATACCGGTAGCCGTGGCGATGAGGTTCTTGCGCTCGCGACGTATGTAGTGGCGCTTGAAGAGTGTCTCGATGATGCCAGCACGCGAAGACGGTCGTCCGATGCCGTTCTCCTTCAGCGCAGCACGCAGCGTCTCATCGTCGACGAACTTACCGGCGGTCTCCATGGCACGCAGCAGCGTAGCCTCGGTGTAGTACTTCGGCGGTGTGGTCCACTTCTCGGTGAGCGTAGGCGTGTGCGGTCCGCTCTCGCCCTTCACGAATGTGGGCAGAGTGCGCTCCTCGTCCTGCTTGTCGTCATCGTCTGACGACGGTTGTGGGTTGAGGGGTTGAGGTGTTGAGGTTTGTTGTTGAGCGTAGATGGTGCGCCAACCAGGTTCGAGTATCTCCTTTCCGCTCACCTTGAACTCCACATCCTCCACCTTGCCGAGCACGGTGGTGGTAGAGAACTTGCAGTCGGGATAGAACACTGCGATGAAGCGACGCGCAATGAGGTCGTAGACGTTGCGCTCCATGTCGCTGAGTGCAGACGCAGGCACGCCGGTCGGGATGATGGCGTGGTGGTCGGTCACCTTAGATGTGTCGAAGACACGCTTCGACTTGGGCAACTTCTTGCCGGCAAGCGGCTGTATGTACTGCTCGTAACCACGCATACCGGTGAGTATGCCGGCACACTTCGGGTAGATGTCGTCGCTCAGGAACTGCGTGTCGACACGCGGATAGGTGGTGAGCTTGCGCTCGTAGAGCGACTGTATGAGGTTGAGCGTTGTCTCGGCACTGTATGAGAACTTGCGGTTGCACTCCACCTGCAGCGAGGTGAGGTCGAAGAGGCGTGGAGGAGCCTCGTTGCCGTTCTTCTTCGACACGCCCGTCACCTCGAACGGCTTGTCGGCGATGGTGGCGAACGCCTGCTCGCCCTCCTCCTTCGTCGTGAACTTGCCCTTTGTGGCTGTGAAGAGTGTGTCGCGATAGATGGTGGAGAGCACCCAATAAGGCTCGGGCACGAACGAGTCGATCTCCTTCTGGCGGTTGACGATGAGCGCGAGCGTAGGTGTCTGCACACGACCGATGCTGAGCACCTGTCGGTTTTGTCCGTACTTGAGCGTGTAGAGGCGCGTGGCGTTCATGCCCAGGAGCCAGTCGCCGATGGCGCGGCTCAGTCCGGCTACGTACAGCGGCTGGTACTCACTCTGATCCTTGAGCGAGTTGAAGCCCTCGCGGATAGCCTCGTCGGTCATCGACGATATCCAAAGACGCTTCACCGGGCACTTCGCCTGTGCCTTCTGCATCACCCAACGCTGTATCAGTTCACCCTCCTGTCCGGCGTCACCACAGTTGACGATGCAGTCGGCAGCCTGCATGAGACGCTCGATGACACTGAACTGGCGTTTGATGCCTTCGTCGTCGATGAGCTTGATACCGAAGCGCGGCGGTATCATCGGCAACGCCGAGAGACTCCAGTGTTTCCAGTTCTCGGTGTAGTCGTTGGGCTCTTTCAGCGTGCAGAGGTGGCCGAAGGTCCACGTCACTTGGAAGCCATTGCCCTCCATGTATCCGTTGTGGGAGGTTGTGGCACCCAATATGCGGGCTATATCCTTGGCTACGCTTGGTTTCTCGGCTATGCAGACTATCATTTGTTTCTGTTTTTAAAATTAAATACGAAGTGCAAAGTTACTTAAAATTATTGAGTTTCGCACGACGAGTTCCATATATCTTGCGCAATTACGCAGCGGATACAATCCGCTATATTTCCTCCGGAAGCACGCCCGAGGCGTTGCTTCCGAAAGAAATTTTGGTCTTTTAGCGTTTTTTTTACACTAATTAACACTTTTCTGCCCGTTTGTATCACTAATCTGAACTATTTAGACTAACTTTGCAACGTTTGCGTTATGCATACACAAAAAAAACAAAGACATATCAAACGCATACTTACAACAAGGACTATATTTAGAGAATTAAAGAGTAATTATAAATTAGTATTCATATAACCCCAAAATGAAGAATAATGAGTAACACAATACATAGCCCACACGAGAACAAACTATTGAAGATGTCAGTATTGCTTGGTGATCTCATCATCATCAATCTATTGTACTGGCTGTTTTGTTGCGTTTTAAAATATGACACCGACATCGACGCAATGCGCCAAACGATGGTGGTAGGCTCTATCGTATATTTAGCTTGCACAATAGACTATGGTGTCGTGCTGCATCATCGCAAGGTGAGCAACCACCAGATTATCATGCGTGTGATGCAGAACTTTTTCGTAAGTGCAATCGGTTGCTTTCTCATGTTCGCCATCGGCGACTTCCAACACATGCCGTTATTCAGAATGATAGAGTTTTGGATGACATCATTCGTCGGTGTTTCTATCTTCCGCATCATAACACGTCAGGTTGTTGCAGCATGGCGACGTATGTCGAAGCACGCTCACAACGTGGTGTTCGTAGGAAGCAACAGCAACGTGCGCAACATGTATCGCCAGATGACCACACCAAACGACTTAGGTTTCAACGTGCTGGGCTACTTCGACCACCAACCCAACGAGAAATTTTCTGAGCTATGCACATATCTCGGCACACCGCAGGAGATGCCAGAGGTGCTGAAGGAGCACAGCAACGTACACGAATTGTACTGCTGTCTGCCCTCACGCTTCAGCGAGGAAATTCTTGAAGTGATACGCTACTGCGAGCATCACTTCATCCACTTCTATTCGATGCCCAACGTCAGCAACTATCTACACCATCGTATGCACCTCAAAGTGCTGGGCGACGTACCTTACTTGAGTCTCTACAACGAGCCGCTGAGCCTCATCGAGAACCGCTTGATAAAGCGCACGTTCGACGTCGTGGTGTCGCTGACATTCCTCTGCACGCTCTTCCCCATCATACTCGCCGTTGTGGCTATCGTTACGAAGACAACAATGCCAGGACCGTTGTTCTTCCGACAGAAGCGCACCGGACTTAACGGCAAGGAGTTCTACTGCCTGAAGTTCCGCAGCATGAAGGTAAACAAGGATGCCGACAAGCTGCAAGCCACAAAGAACGACCCGCGAAAGACGAAGTGGGGCAACATAATGCGCAAGACAAACATCGACGAGCTGCCACAGTTTATCAACGTACTGTTAGGACAGATGAGTATCGTGGGACCACGCCCGCACATGGTGAAGCACACCAACGACTACTCGAAGCTCATCGACAACTACATGGTGCGCCACTATATCAAGCCAGGCATCACCGGTTGGAGCCAGGTGAACGGCTTCAGAGGCGAGACAAAATACCTCTCGCAGATGGAGGGACGCGTAGCTGGCGACATCTGGTACTTGGAGCATTGGAGCGTATGGCTCGACATATATATAATGTATAAGACCGTGGCTAACGTCATCGTTGGCGATAAGCAGGCGTTTTAAGATATGAAAGGCACACCAAGCGGTGTGCCTTTTTTGTTGGCGTAACGAAATTGTAACAGTTTAGTAGTACGTGTGAATACAATTATATATAACTTTGCAAGCATAACAAAGATATAGCAGTTATGAAACAAAACCAGAAAATCCTCGTTGTTGACGACGAGCAAGACTTGCTCGAAATCCTCAAGTTCAATCTCGAAACAGAAGGCTACGAGGTGCAGACCGCCACATCAGCCGAAGAGGCACAGACGCTCGACATAGCATCGTTCGACCTGCTGCTGCTCGACGTGATGATGGGCGGCATGTCGGGGTTCGCCCTCGCCCGACTGCTGAAGGACGACCCACAGACAGCCCGCGTGCCTATCATCTTCCTCACCGCCCGCGACACAGAGAACGACACCGTGACTGGATTTAACCTCGGTGCCGACGACTATATATCGAAGCCATTCTCGCTGCGCGAGGTGATGGTACGCGTGCGTGCCGTGCTGCGCCGCACAGCCACTGAGAACGAGGAGGAAGAGGCGCACCTCATCACCTACCAAGGCATCGTGATGAACCTCGACAAGAAGACCGTAGCCATCGACGGCGAGGAGATAGCGTTCACGAAGACCGAGTTCGAACTGCTCCACTTGCTGCTCGACGAGCGCGGACGCGTGTTCTCGCGCCAGGAACTCATCGACCGCGTATGGCCGAAGGACGTGCTGGTGCTCGACCGCACCGTGGACGTGAACATCACACGCCTGCGCAAGAAGATAGGCCGCTTCGCGAAGTGCATCGTGACACGTCTCGGATTCGGTTACTACTTTGACGCATAGGAGGGTATGGCATCCTGCCATACCCACGCAACCCACTACGAACTATTGGCGTGGG
>OGNI01001556.1_pt1 | contig 11204 bp, 9 predicted proteins | sample 1573421 | NCBI WGS metagenome assembly OGNI01 (sample SAMEA2581928, study PRJEB24529) | metagenome | biome: Human gut stool | place: China | collected 2011
AACCTATGACCCTCTGCTTGTAAGGCAGATGCTCTCCCAGCTGAGCTAAGATCCCGTCCGTGTCGGTCGCTTTCCGCAACCGACTTCTAAAGTATACTATTTCAAAATAAAAATGTCAACACTTTTTTTCATATTTTTTCAAAAAATTTCAAAAAAACATTCTTTAACAACAAAACAACCAGATTATGTCAGTAACCGTTCCACCAGTTTCACACATTCCGCTGCATCTTTGGAATATCCATCCGCTCCGATCTCATCTGAAAAACTCTCTGTGATCGCCGCTCCTCCGATCACGATCTTCGCCGTGCATCCTTTCTCTTTTGCAAGTTCCACAACATCTTTCATCCGCATCATCGTGGTCGTCATCAGTGCAGAAAGGCCTATTACCTTTGCGCCCTCTTTCATTGCAGTATCCACGATCACATCTGCCGGAACATCCTTGCCAAGGTCGATCACATGATACCCGTAATTTTTCAGCATCAGAACCACCAGATTCTTGCCGATATCATGAATATCCCCCTCAACAGTTGCTACAACGATCGTTGCCATTGCCTCAGTATTGCTGCGCTCTAACATCGGCTCTAAATATTCGATTGCAAGTTTCATCGTATTGGCGGAAGAAATAAGCTGTGGCAGAAAATATTTCTTTTTATCAAATAGTTCTCCCACTTCATTGATCGCAGCGATCAGATGTTCATTGATAATTTCATCCGGTTTTGCACCGTCATCTAACATCTTTTTTACTTCATCTAACACATGCTCTTTATTTCCCTTTAAAACTGCCTGAAATACGCCGCTTCCTGCACTCTCCTTTTTAGTCTCACCACTCGTAGATGCACCTGTCGGAGTCTTTTGAACCATCACCCGTTCCATGCCGGCATATTTTTCTGATAAAAAGTTCATCCTTTCAATATAACGGATATCACTTTCCTTCTTATTTAAAAGCATATCAGATGCAAACGCAGCATTCATCAGAAGTTCCTGAGACGGATTTGCGATCGCCATCGTAAGTCCGTTTGCGATCGCCATCGTAAGAAATGCCGTATTGACATAAGTACGCTCAGGCAGTCCAAATGAAATATTGGAAAGTCCACACGCCGTTGGAAGTTCCAGTTCATTTTTGCAATAAGAAAAAGTCTCAAAACATTCTAATGCGGCATTTGGATTTGCCCCGATCGTGGCAACCAGTCCGTCCACAATGATATCTTCTTTTGCCATACCAATTCTGACTGCCTCATCCATGATTGTGCGGATAATTCCATGTTTCTCTGCAGAATCTTTCGGCAGCCCCTCATCTGAGAGAGGAAGCAGGATAAACATTGCACCATATTTCTTTGCAATTGGAAGGAGTTTTTCAAACTTTTCTTTTTCCAGTGATATTGAGTTGATAAGTGCACGTCCCGGATAAATACGAAGTGCAGCCTCAATAATATCTACGTGGCTGGAATCAATACAAAGCGGGCAGTCCACCGTTGAAGTTACCTCATATATGGTACGCAGCATCATTTCTTTCTCATCAATACCATTCATACCCATATTGATATCAAGGATCGACGCTCCGTTTTCTTCCTGCTCTAATGCCATCGTGCGGACAAGATTTAAAGAACCTTCTTTTAACTCAGCCTGCAGCTTTTTCTTTCCGGTCGGGTTAATGCGCTCTCCAATGACCATAAAACGTCCATCGAGTGTGATCTCCACTGATTTGCGTTCTGAAGTCAGCATTCTTCTCTTTGTCTGAAGCGGTGCTTTGACCGGAATATCCTTTACTGCCTGCTTTAAAGCACGGATATGTTCCGGTGTTGTTCCACAGCATCCTCCAATGATGGCTGCTCCCTCTTCGACTAACTTTTTCCCGACTTCGGCAAATTCTTCCGGTTCTACATTAAAAACGGTCTGACCATCGATCAACTCCGGCATGCCGGCATTCGGTTTCGCAAGAAGCGGTATCGTTGCGTACTCTGCCATTTTTGCGATCGGTTCTAACATAGCCTCCGGTCCGGTTGAACAGTTCATCCCGACCGCATCCGCACCAAGACTCTGCATCACAACAACCGCTGTAACCGGATCAGTTCCGTAGAGTGTTCTTCCGTCTTCATTGTAGGTCAGTGAAACCATAATCGGCAGATCACACACTTCCCGGATCGCAAGTACCGCCGCACGGCATTCCTGCAGGCTCATCATCGTCTCAACTACAAAAAGGTCAGCCCCTGCATCTACGATGATCTTTGCCTGTTCTTTATAAACATTCACCAGGTCTTCAAACATCAGATCTCCTAACGGGTAAAGCTGTTCTCCTGTCATGGTAAGATCTCCGGCAACCAGCGCATCCGTACCTTTTGCGGCTTCTTTTGACAATGCGATCAGCTTACGGTTCATCTCCTCTAAATGATCTTCTAAACCGTATTCTTTTAACTTGATCCTGCTCGCGGTAAAAGTCGGAGCAAATAAAATATCTGTTCCTGCCTCCACATACTGTTTCTGCAGATTAACCAGTACTTCTGAATTTTCCAGAATCCACTGCTCCGGACATACTCCGACCGGCATTCCTGCTTTCTGTAAATTCGTTCCTGTCGCACCATCAAGCAGTACCGGACCATTTTTTACCAGCTCTCTAAACGCTTCTCTTGTCATCTCTGCCAGTTCCTTTCTTTTCCATGTCATTTGTATTTTCTGTGATCTGCCGTCTATTCATCGAATCACTTCAGCAGTTCTCTGTTGTTTATACTTTTCTAAAGGATGGTACCACCCCCGGCAACATATTCTCCATCATACAATACAACTGCCTGACCCGGAGTTACCGCACGCACCGGCTCTAAAAATTCACAGTGTATCGTATCCTCCCCTGTTCTTGTTACCTTGCACATACTTCCACTGTGAGAATAACGTATTTTGGCTTTTAAAAGCATCTCATCTTTAATATCCGGAATTGACATAAAATTAATATGATCCGCATCCAGTTCATAGGTAAACACATCTTTATTCTCGCCAAGTACAACTTCATTTGTCTCCGGACGTATCTCTGTGACAAAAACCGGATGCCCAAATGCGATTCCGAGTCCTTTTCTCTGTCCGATCGTGTAATGTGTGATTCCTTTATGTTTTCCAACCACAGTTCCGTCTGTCAGGACAAAATTTCCCGGAGGCGGTACCTGACCTTTGCATTCCCTGTCAATAAAACCGGCATAGTCGTTGTCAGAGACAAAGCAGATTTCCTGGCTGTCTTTTTTATGTGCAACCATAAGACCGATATTCTCGGCGATCTTACGGATCTCATCTTTATGATAGGCACCAACCGGCATCAGTGTATGTGATAGCTGCTCCTGCGTCAGATTATAAAGTGCGTAGGTCTGATCTTTTGCTGCCGTTACAGAATTTTTGATCGCATATCTTCCATTAGAAAGCTGTTCAATTCTCGCATAATGTCCGGTTGCAATGTAATCTGCACCAATTGCAAGACTCCTGTTTAACAGTGCTTCCCATTTTACATAACGGTTGCAGGCAATACACGGATTCGGCGTTCTGCCCTTTAAATATTCCGCGGTAAAATAATCCATAACATTTTTCTTAAATTCCTGTTTAAAATTCATGACATAATACGGGATTCCCAGACGGTCTGCCACTCTTCTCGCATCATCTACCGCAGAAAGGCCACAGCATCCGCCACTCTCCTCCTGCACAAATTCATCCTCATCCTGCCAGATCTGCATGGTCACACCAATGACGTCATATCCCTGTTCTTTTAAAAGGTATGCTGCCACGGAGGAATCCACACCACCGGACATGCCGACTACTACTTTCTTTGCTGCCATTTTATTCTCCATTTCATCTATCTCAAATTTTACATATAATCCTTATTCCTGCACACTACCTATTATTTGACCATACATCGCACCATTGTGCAATATTTTTTTCCGGCACGCTTATTATTTTTTTGCAAAATTTATGAGAAACCCAATCTGAGTTTCTCATAAATAGCCGTTTCTGCACAGACCAGCTTTCTTTCCGTCCATGCCAAACCAATATAATCATTACCGTCTGCTTTTCACATTTTATAACAGTAATGTAATTTCATCATCCCATTCTGCGATCAGATCTTAGAATTATAAAGCTCACCTGTTCTGTAATTATAAGTATAAGAACCTGATTTCTGATAAGTATTCGCCTTTGCTGCCTCACTCTTTGCATAAGATTCTGCACGTGATGCCTGACGTTTTACTTCTGTTCCATAATAACTGTTATCTGCAAACATTGTCTTAACTTTGCCCATATCAGCTTTCTTAAACTTCTCTTCATCGATCGTAAGTTTATTATCTGCTCCAATGGAAATACCGATATCGGAAAGTGACCTGCGGTTTGCCTCTGTCACACTTACCATGCTTGCACCAGCTCTTAAAATACTTTTTGTATTCGAATCGCCGACTTCATCAAGCAGGCTGTTATAGCTGTCTGTAAAGTCTTTCACAGCTTTATAAATCGCATCCGTATCATATCCGGTTGTCTTATTTCCATCCTTATCTGTCTTTGTCACTTCTTTAAATAAGGATTTATCTCCCGTCTCCTGAAGTGCTGCAACGGATTTTTCCACATTCTTCGCATCACTCTCGATTGCTGCAAGTGTCTTAGTGTCATCTTTGGATGTTGATGTTGAAGAAGATGTTGTATCACCAGAGCCGCTGACCTGCCCGCCTTTTCCATAGTAGGCATCTAACAGTTTAAAATAGCTGCCGGATTTGATTGTTGCCCAGTCACTGTAATTAATTCCAAGTATATCACTTCCTGACATACTGCTGGAAAATAATGAATTCTTAGATGACGTGGTATTTAATCCGGAGAACAAAACTCCCATTGAATATGAATTATAACCGGAAATCGTTGCCATATATCTCACTCCTTTGAAATAATACAATAGATTACCAAAAACTTCCCCGTTGTTTCTTATATCGTCATTTTAGGCTGTTTTCTTTACATTTTCAAGTATTTTACACATTCAAAATAACCATTTCGTGCGTATGGGTAACCTCACCAATTTTTTTGTATTTTTTCCTGTTTTTTTGTTTTAAATTACTAAAAAAATTGTTAATTTATTATTCATACTTTGTTCATATATGATTGATATACTAAATATAGTTAAAAAATACTTAGACAACTTGTTATAATATACTTGATAAATTTTTTTCATAATAGCCCGGGCGCCAAAAGGTGTCTGGGCACTCCTCATTTATAGAGAAAATAACCAGAATGTACGCTATACGGACATTCTGGTTATTTAAAAATCGATGTACCAGACATCGAATCAGATATTCTCAATCTGCCAGTCGATCGGCGTGATCCCATTTGCTTTTAAGAAATCATTTGCCTGGCTGAAATGTCTGCATCCAAAGAATCCTCTGTATGCTGAAAGCGGACTCGGATGCGGTGCCTTTAAGATCAGATGCTTCGGATTTGTGAGCATCGGGATCTTGCTCTGTGCGGGTCTGCCCCACAGCATATATACGATCGGACGATCCTGGGCATTGACAGCCTGAATGATCGCATCGGTAAACTGCTCCCATCCTCTTCCCTGATGGGAATTAGCCTGATGCGCGCGAACCGTCAGCACCGTATTCAAAAGAAGCACTCCCTGATCCGCCCATTTTTTTAAATATCCGTTGTTCGGTATATAACAGCCTAAATCATCCTGCAGTTCTTTATAAATATTCTGCAATGATGGTGGAATCTCCTTCTGTGATGGCAGTACTGAAAAGCTCAGACCATGTGCCTGATTCTCATTGTGATACGGATCTTGTCCTAAGATCAATACTTTTACTTCACTAAGCGGTGTAAAATGCAGCGCATTGAAGATATCATCTGCCGGCGGATAAATGACCGCCCTGCTGTATTCTTCTTTTACAAATTGAAATAATTCCCTGTAATATGGCTTTTTAAACTCTCCCTGAATTGCCGGAAGCCAGTCATTTGTGATCATTGCCATGATAAATTCTCTTTTCTTTATTTTTATCTTCTTACAGAAACACCACGCTCTGCCAGATAATCTTTCAGATCGCGGATTTCAAGTTCTTTATAATGGAATAAAGACGCTGCAAGTGCTGCATCTGCTTTTCCTTCCGTCAATGCATCATAAAAATGTTCTTTCGTACCCGCTCCACCGGAAGCAATTACAGGAATGGATACATTTTCCGCAATGGTGCGCGTCAGTTCAAGATCATAACCTGCCTTTGTTCCATCACAATCCATGCTCGTCAGAAGAATTTCCCCCGCACCGAGTCTGTCTGCTTTCATTGCCCACTCTACTGCATCAATGCCAACATCGATACGTCCGCCATTTTTATAGATATTCCATCCCGAACCATCAGCTCTTTTTCTGGCATCGATCGCCACAACCACACACTGACTGCCAAATTTCTCTGCTGCATCACTGATCAGTCTCGGATTCATGATAGCTGCGGAATTCACAGAAATCTTGTCAGCGCCTTCTCTGAGGATTGCTTTAAAATCATCTACCGTACGAATGCCACCGCCGACCGTAAAAGGGATAAACACCTTACTTGCCACCTTACGAACCCATTCCAGCTGTGTCGCTCTGCTGTCAGCCGATGCCGTAATATCCAAAAATACGACTTCATCCGCACCGGCCGCATCATATGCCGCAGCCACTTCGGACGGATCGCCGGCATCCCGGAAATTCACAAAATTAACGCCTTTTACTACTCTGCCGTCTTTGACATCCAGACAGGGAATTACTCTCTTTGTATGCATATTATTGTCCTCCCTGCGTATGTTGGTCCCGATATTCTTTCGTAATATCTACAAAATTCTGCAAAATTTTAAGACCGATCCGAGAGCTTTTCTCCGGATGGAACTGACAGGCAAAAATGTTATCTTTTTCCACAGATGCATGAATCCGTGTTCCATATTCCGTCGTCGCCGTAACGATAGAGGAATCAGCGGCCTCCAGATAAAATGAGTGTACAAAATACACATACGAATGTTCTTCAATGCCCCGGAAAAGTCTGCCCTTATTTGGAAAAGTAAGATCATTCCAGCCAATATGAGGAATCTTTAATCCGGGTGCCGCCGGAATTCTGTGAATCGTACCGTCCAGTAAATGCAGTCCTTCTACTCCAGGTGTCTCCTCACTGCTTTCAAACATCAGCTGCAGTCCCAGACAGATTCCCAAAAAAGGAATCTGTCTCCGGACCACTTCCCGGATAACATCTACCAGTCCGTAAGTATGTAACTTTTCCATAGCATCACCAAATGCCCCGACTCCCGGCAGGATTACACCGTCCGAGGCCAGAATCTCTTCTCTGTCTCTTGTGATTCTTACCTCTTCGCCCAGATATGCCAAAGCTTTCTCCACGCTCTTGATATTGCCGGCATCGTAGTCAATAATTGCGATCATTGTTGTATCTCCTTTTCCTCCGGAAGAGGATCCGGCAGTTCTGCGGCTTCCTCTCCATCATTTGAAGGTGTTACATCCTCTACGATCTGAGGCATATCCCAGGATTCCAGACCAAGCTTCTGCAGAACCGTCATCACTCTCTGCGTATATTCCACATTATTGGAGATATCTGCAATTTCCTGTGCTTCCTCCTGGCTCAGCCCATATTTCTGTGACAAAACATTTAAAATCTCCTGGAAAGCTACCGTAACCTCATCCTGTGCATTATACTCCGTAGCATAATTTAGCAATGACGGGTAATCATGCACTGCCTGCAGCAGAGAATCCAACGCTTCCAGTTCTGATCCTTCATTTACAAATACTTCATACTCTCTCAGCCACATGCGGATCGTCAAAATACTTTCCGATTTACTGTACATTACCTGTTCCGTCTCATCAAGTTCTTTTCCGAAAAAGTTCTGGTAACAGGTCTGATAGTCGCCTGCATAATATGCTTTTCTGCCGCTGCGTCTTGTCATATACTCCGTCAAAAAGCTGCTTAAAAGCAATATCACCGCTCCCAGTGAAATACATACAACGACAATCGGAATCACCTTTTTGAGAGAAAGTTTTTTCTCGGGTACTTCGGGGATCTTCTCTTTTTTCTTTTTCTCTTTCTTCGGTTTCTTTTCTTTCGCGGCTTTTTCTTTTTTAGGCTTTTTCTCTTTTTTTCCTTTCTTTTTCTGATCTTTACCCATTTCGTCAAGAATCTGCTTGTTTTCTTCCGATAATTGCAGCTGATTCTCTTCCTCGTCCTCTTCGTCTTCTTCGGTAAAAAGATCTAACAATTTGGAGAAAAACCCTTTTTTCTCTTCTTTCTGTGAAGCATCATCTACAATATCCGCACCGGCTGCTTTCAGAATATCCATGACATCGGTTTCACCGTTATCCTGTTCTGTGTGCTCCGCATCTTCCGTCTGCGGAAAAGCACCCGGCAATAATGCCTCCAGATCATCATCTTTCATTTTCTGGGTATCTGCAGTAGTCTGCGGTTCTCCACTATCCGGCTCAGTCATATCCTCTGACAATGATTCATATTCCGTTTCATCCGCTGCAGAATTCTTACTATTCTTCGCCTTTTTTTTCTTAAACCGATCAAAGAAGCCCTTCCGCTTGCCGCGTTTCTCCTCCTTTTCCGGCTCTTCTGCGTTTTCCGTATTCGGTGCCATCTGATCCAACACATTGGAAAGACTTTCATCATCTACGTTTTCCAGCATTTTGATCAAATCGTCATTCTCGTTCGTATCCGGTTCCTTCTGTTGTTCTGTGCTGCCTGCCTGCTCCCTACTCTGCTGCAGCAATCTGTCTATTTCATCTTCAGACATGGAAGAGGTCTCTTCCGGATGAATCGTCTCACTGTTTTGTGTATTTTGCGACTGTTGTGTCTCCGGAATGTCTCTTTGCTGTGCCTCTAATGCTGACTGTAACAGATCATCCATATCGCTCATATCAATTTGAGGATCCTGAAGTGTCTCATCTTTGACCCCTTCTTCAGACTCTTTCCGGGAGTTTTCTTCCTCTTCTGTATTCCCTATTCCCTTTAATAAATTATCCAGGTAATCTTCTTGTGAAGGCATTCGTTATTCCTCCGTTTTCTCTCATGATCATAACATGATTAGTTTAACACAGGGCAAGCAGCCAGGCAATGGGATTTTGCTCCTCATCAATTCGATAGAGCTCTGCTTTTTGTTGAAACATTGCAATTCTTTCAAAAGGATTTTTCATAATGGATGGAAATCTGGTACCCTCACCGATTTCTAGGATCACCAGTCTATGATTCCATGTATTTTGAAGCCAGTTATGATATTCTGCCCAATTCTCCAGGTATCCCTTTTCGTCATACTGCTCCGCATAGATATTATTAAAAATAAGTTCCTTGCCACAATTTGGACACTTTCCCAGATCCGGAATCCTGAAATCTCCTTTTTTCATATTCTGATACCAGTCCCGGAGTATTTTCTCTTCATTGTCAGTCACAGGCAGAAGTCCTTCCGGGCAACCATCCGGGCACTGTAATTTACTCCATTCCCCACAGGGATTTACATAGCGCTCCTTTTTCATGAGAAGTTTTTTCCAGGGAATTTCCCGTAAGGTGCGATTGGTAGACGTAGATACAACAAAATAACTTTTTTTCTCTAAAATTTCCGCCAGATTTTGAAGTCCTTTTGTCATTTCATCTTCCAATTTAGGTGAAAACTGCTTTCTGCAACATGTATCCACATAGGGTTCCATCCAAAGGGCATGCCTTTCCTGTAATTTTTCTATTATTTCCCGATACCCCTCCTGCATGGATAAAAAATACTGCATATCAAAATACTGTCCAAGTCCCACCAGAACGTATTCTGCTTCCTGTATTTTTTCTAAGATTTTTTTTATATTTTCCTTCTTATCCATATCATTTTATTCCTTCATTTTACAGAAAAAGGCTGGGATAGTCCCAGCCCTTTTGCCTTTCTGAACATTTTATCTGTCTAAATGCTTTTCCGCAACAAGTTCATCCACAATTTTTACCAGATTGCCGATCTCTGGCTTCGAAAGCTGTGCATCTGCCCCCAGTGCTTCTCCCTTTTTCTTCATCTCATCATTTACCAGCGAAGAGAAAATGATAATGGGAATGTCCTTGGTCGCATCATCTGATTTCACTAATTTCGTCAGTCTGTGTCCATCCATCTCCGGCATCTCAATATCTGTAATGATGCAACGAACATGCTGATCCAGAGTCCCATCTTCCTTGCACTGTGTGATAACATCATATGCCTGCTGACCATTCTCTGTATGGATCAGATTCACATAGCCTGCCGCTTTCAGAGAGTCTACAATCAGCTTATTCAGCAGAGGAGAATCTTCCGCGATCAGAATGGGAACAGAGCTTCTGGTACGTTCCCCCAGTTCATTCAGCTCTGACATTTTAAGTCCTGTCTCCGGGTTAATATCGGAAACGATCTTCTCAAAATCAAGAATAATAATCAGCTTGTCGTTTTTCTTGATAATACCGGTAGCAACACTTTCGTCGGCTGCAGAAATCGTGATATCAGGTTTAATGATATCTCTCCAGCTTACCCTATGAATACCCAGTACAGATTCCACATGAAATGCAATATCCAACTTGTTGAAGTTGGTAACAATGAAAAGTCCCTTTTTCTCCGACTCTCCGCGTCCCAGACAATTCTTCAGATCAATAGCTGTGATCATCGTATCCCGAGGCATAAAAATACCTTCAATACTGGGATGTGAATTAGGAACCGGTGTCACCGGCTGATAGGTAATGATCTCTTTGATCTTGGCAACATTGATTCCGTAAGAATTACCTGCTAAAGTAAATTCCAAAATCTCTAATTCATTTGTTCCATTTTCAAGTAAAATCTTTGTATCCATACTAACTCCTGTACCTTCCCGTTGAATTATTTTGCTCCTGTGGATATATTTCTATATTCTTAGTTAATTATATCATATATTTTTAAAAAAGGAATCATTATCTGAAATTATTATACAAAAAAAACGATAGCATCAAACTATCGTTTCTTTCATTTATTCCTTCAAAACCGAACACTGAAATCTAATCTCTTATATCCTAACTTCCATCCTGCTTTCCTATCCAAAACCTTTGGTCAAGCCCTCGACCGATTAGTAAATGTCAGCTGAACACATTGCTGTGCTTACACCTCATTCCTATCTACCTCGTAGTCTTCAAGGGGTCTTACTCATTTCTGAGGGATATCTCATCTTGAGGGGGGCTTCACGCTTAGATGCCTTCAGCGTTTAT
>OGNI01001558.1_pt1 | contig 11175 bp, 8 predicted proteins | sample 1573421 | NCBI WGS metagenome assembly OGNI01 (sample SAMEA2581928, study PRJEB24529) | metagenome | biome: Human gut stool | place: China | collected 2011
GGGGGCGGAGCCCGGGGGGGGGCGGGACATCCCGGGGCGGCATGGCTCCGGGCATGCTGCCCCGGGGATCGGAGCGCTCCCAGGGGCCGCCCTGCCACAGGTCGTTGTTTCGTTCGTCCAAGGCGCGCACCTCCTTTCGGCTGTTGTTTCTTTTTCGGCCGTCAGGCCAGGGTGAGGGTAAAGGTGAACCGGGTCACGCCGTCCTCGCTGGTGACGTTGATGTTCTCCTTCAGTTTATTCAAAATGGTCTTGACGATATACAGGCCCAAGCCATAGCCGTCCTTATCCTCGCTGCGGGACTTGTCGCTTTTGTGGAACCGCTCAAACAGCAGCGGTAGCTCCTCCGCCGGGATGGTCTCGCCCACGTTCCGGACAGTGATCCGGGCCTTGCCGTCCATCATGGCCACACCCAGATAGAGGGTGGAGCCTTCCCGCGCGAATTTGGCGGCGTTTTCCAGCAGGTTGTAAATGACCTGGGTGATCATATCGTTGTCGCCCAGCACCAAAATTGGCTCATCGGGAATATCCGCTTCCACATCCAGATGCCGGTCATTGATTTTCTTTTCCATGGAGATCAGCACCCGGCGCATAGACTCGCACACGTCGAAATGATTGCCGTTGCGCAGGGGATCGATGGCCTGCAGCTGGCTGACATCCAGCATCCGCCGCACCAGGCGGCTGAGACGGCGGCTCTCGTTGGCGATGATCCGCAAATACTGCTTTTCATTCTCAGGCGGGATGGTACCGTCCAAAATGCCGTCCGTATACCCGGCGATGGTGGTCATAGGGGTTTTCAGCTCGTGGGAGATGTTGGCAATGAACTCCCGGCGCTGCCGCTCCGTCTGCTGCAAGGACTCCGCCATGTTATTGAACGAAGCCGCCAGCTCGCCGATCTCGTCCTCCCGACCATAGTCATTCATGCGAACGTCAAAATCACCGTCGGCATACTGCCGGGTGGCAGCAGCCATCTCCCGGATGGGCTTGATCTGCCGCATGGTGGTGATGGAGGATGCCATAAAGGAGATCATCAGCACCACAAAGCCCGTCATCATCAGCAGTCCCGCGAAGGCCCGCCACAGATTATCAACGGAATCCGAGGCGCAGACGGTGAACACCGCCCCTAGGACCTCCCCGGTGGTCGGGTTCACCACGGACACGCCGCCCACAAACTGCTTGCTGGCATAGATCTGGTCCAGACGGCTCCGCCCGGCCCAGATGCCGTCTGTGGAGACCTTGTCCATCACCGATGACGGAATGGTGACGGACCGGCCCTCCATAGTGGCATCCGTGGACAGGAGGACATGGCCATCCATATCGCACACCAGAATATCCATTTCGGAGATCACGGCGGCAGTGGCCGCCAGCTGACGGAACTGCTCGTCCTTCTGCAATTCCTCCATAGAGAGATAGCGGCCGGTCTCCAGATACCGCACGGACAGCTTGCTCACCGCCATTGCCCGGACCATCAGCTCATCGGTTTTCTGTCCCCGGGCATAGGAATAGCTCAGGGAAAAAAAGGACACGCCCAACAGCACCAGCGTCAGGAACACCATGCCCACGGTGACGGCCATCTGCCGCCAATAAAGCCCGTGAAACCGCTCGCGGAACCAATCCTTCATATTACTTCGCCTTGTCTGCCGTCTGGCCGCCGGCGGTCTCGAACTTATAGCCCACGCCCCAGACGGTTTTCAGCGCCCACTGGTCGCTGACGCCCTCTACCTTTTCTCGCAGGCGCTTGATATGCACGTCCACGGTGCGGCTGTCGCCAAAATAGTCGAAGCCCCACACCTCGTCCAAAAGCTGGTTGCGGGTGTAGACCCGGTTGGGGGTGGAGGCCAAATGGTACAGCAGCTCCAGCTCCTTGGGGGGCGTGTCGATCTTTTTGCCGTCCACGATCAGCTCATAGGAATCCAGATCAATGGTCAGCTTGTCAAAATGGAGTTTCTTGCTGGTGTCGTTGGGGATCTCCGTCCGCCGCAGAACGGCATTGATCCGGGCGATCAGCTCCTTCATCTCAAAGGGCTTGACGATGTAGTCATCCGCGCCCATTTCAAGGCCCTGGATCCGATCAAAGACCTCGCTCTTGGCCGTCAGCATGATGATGGGCACCTTGCTGGTCTCCCGGATCTTGGCGCAGACCGCCCAGCCATCCATCACAGGCAGCATGATGTCCAACAGGATCAGGTCCGGTTCCTTCTTCTGGAACTCCTCCAGTGCTTTGCCGCCGTCCCCAGCGATGCGGACATCAAAGCCTTCCTTTACCAGATACATGTGGATCAGGTCGGAGATATTCTTATCGTCTTCTACAACCAGAATGTTGCGTCCCATAGGGTCTCCTCCGTTCTGCGGGGCCTTCCGGTCCCGTTTCTTATGTTCTTCTCTACTTTATATTACCCTAAACTTCGTCAGGGTGTTGAACGTTTTGTAAATCTTGCGCCATTTCAGCCGCCGGTCAGCCGATTTCCGTCATCGCCCGGCAGTAATGCCCCGCCCCTTGGGCGGAGATCACAAATTCCCGCAGGCCCGCGGCAGAGGCGGTGGTCCCCAGCCAGACAGACACATCCCCCCGCCGGGCCGACACCCGCTTCATCAGCGCGGAGGCGTTGGAGCTGCTTTCCAGCTTGTAATGCGCCCGGTCCAGTGAGGGCGTCAGGCACCGCCAACCGTCCTCCCCCAAGGCTTGCAGTTCTGCTTCGTCTGCATCCGGCACATAGGCCAGCCGGGTCTTGCCCAGCGTGGCCCGGTACAGGGCTTCATTGCCCCGCCGCAGCTGCTCCGCCGTGTCCTCGCCGCTCCCCGCCAGTATGCCCACCGCATGACCGGAGGCAGCCATCCGCCGCAGCAGTTCACCGTTGGATTCCAGAAAGTCCGGCGTACAGTAGAAGGTGGCCCAGCCGTTAGCACGGTCCAAAGCGTCCAGCAGCCCGGAGGTCCGCTGATCCGCTTCCAGACACAGATGGATTCTGGCCCCCCGCGTCGGTGCGGAGGGTGTAACCGGTACATTGGGCGTGGTACTGGACGTGGCATCCCTGTTATACGCGTTGTAGCGCTCTTCCATATTGTAGGTCGCCGCATTGGCAAAATCCTTGGCGCTCATGCCGAAATCCGGGGACCGCAGCCACACCAGATAGCCGTTGGTCACATCTGTCACGGAATATTGCAGGCCGAAAAAGTTTGCGACGGTAGACGCCGGGACAAACACCAGTCCGCCGGACTGAATGACGCCGGGGGTAAACAGGCTGCCGCTGCTGTCCTGCGCCGTACCCTTGGCCCAGTCAAACAGCATGGCCCGGCGGTCCTTTTCCAGCACCGTCATCTTTTTTGCGGTATTGTTGATGACGGAGATTCCCAGGTTGGTGAACACGGAGGCCGGTACATACAGATAGCCGTTGGCCCAGAAGGGCATGGTTTCCTCTGCCGCCACGAAATACACACTGCCCGCCGCTTTGGCCGGAAAAGCCAATTGAAACAGCAGCAAGCAGCACAGCAGACCCATGGCCCATCGCTTTTTCATCAGCAGTTCCCCCTTTGCGGCAGTTTTTTAATAAAATATTTTACCACATTTGCTTCTGTCTTGTAAAGTCCGTGACTCAGCCGTTGAAGACCTCCACCGTCACGCCGGTATAGTAGTGGGTCAGGATGGTCTGATAGTCCGCGCCGCTCTCCGCCATGGCGTCCGCGCCGTATTGACTGAGGCCCACGCCGTGGCCGTAGCCGGTGACATAAAACACAAAATTGCCGTCCTGCAATTCCCATTCAAAGCAGGCGGAGCGCAGCCCCAGTGCGGCGCGCACCGTACCGCCCCGGACCGTCACGCCCCCCACCTCCACCGTCTCCACGCTGCCGGCGCTGTCCCGGATAGGATCTTTCAGCCAGCTTTTCTTGTCCCCGGAGAGATCGGCAGAGGGGATCTTCGCCAGCAGCTTTTCCTTCAGCGCCGCCGGGGTAAAGTCTACGCGGCTGTAATAATTGGGGATGGTCTCCTTGGCTTCGGGGGAATCCACTGGCTTCAGGTAGGGCAGATCGTTCTGCCACACCTGTCCCGCAGCTCGGGTCAGCCCTGCGGAGCTGGAATGGAACACCGCCAGAATCGGAATGCCGCCGTAGAGGATAGCCTCCCCATCGGTGGACATCACCGCATCACGGACCTTTTTCTCATAAGCGTCCGCCTGTGCCCCCCAGTTGGCCCGGGCCTGCTCCATGGCGATATACGCCTGACAGCAGGTGGAGTCTGTGCAGATATCCGCCGTGTCCCCGTGGCTGCTGCCGGCTGTCAGCTTGTAAAGGGTATAGGTACGGGCTGCCACCGCCTGAGCCTTCAGCGCCTCCTCTGCAAAGGACGCCGGCATCTCCGCCGCCGTGACGCCCACCAGATAGTCCGCCAGCGTCATTTCCCGCACAGTCTCTCCGTCCAGCACCCGCAGGGTCCGGTCCGCGTCATAAACAGCCTTTACCGCAGGCTGGACCGGAGCCGTCTGCTCCGTCCGGGGTAATTCCGTATACTCCGGCACCTCCGCCGGTTCCCGGGCTACGGCCAAGGGCAGCAGAAACAGCCCCAGCAGCGCCGCCACCGAGGTCAAAGCCGTATTTTTCCAAAGCTGCATAGCGATTCCTCCTTTGCTTGTCCAATCTATGCGGCCATCAACAGAAACATGTGCCCCGGTGCAACGTTCTGCACACAAAAACCGGCAGACGCTCCGCACGTCTGCCGGTTTTTCAAGGAAACCAATTATTTTTACTGTATGATTGCTGATACGGTATCCGCAGTCCCGTGCCGCCGCTCACTCCGCCATCAGGCTGTCATTTTCCATGATGAAGGGCCGGGTGGTATCCTGTCCCCAGGAGGTATCGTACTTTGCCATCAGATAATCGCGCAGTTCCGCCCGATTTTGTAACTTTACCAGCCGGTACGGTTCCTGGAAGGCAACCTTCTCGACCAGACAGAAGCTCCCGTCCTCCACAGGCAGCAGCACCCCAACATGCCCCACAAACAGCGTATTCTCCGTGTCCGAGAACCTGTCATGCAGGACAACGGAGATCAGCCGGGCGGGGCTGTCCGAGAATGCGACGCCCCGGGCGGCCCAGCCCGCCTGAAGCGTCTGGGCCTGCTCGTCCACATCCGTACTGTCTGCGGCGGGCACCGGCGCAAACAGCGCGCAGAATTTGGCAGTGCTGTCTCCGCAGAGAACGGCGGGATCTTCGGTCAGCGTTTCCAAATCCAGAAAAAGCGTATCCTCTCCCTGAGTCTTCGGCTGATCCGCTCCGACGGTGACGAACTCACCGAACAGGCTGAATGCCGTAATGCGGCAGTTATAGCCGGGGAAGTCACCGTTTTTCTCTACCCACAGATCCTGCATCTCATAGGGATCGTACTTGGTGTCGGTGGGGACAGCGCGCTCAAAGCCGTTCGTCAGCCATTCACTCTTAACACTGGCGTTGAACTGGTCCACCCGGTCAAAAAGGCCGTGGATCCGGGTCTCGTCTACGCCCGCGTTCTCAAGCAGCCGGGAGAGCAGAGCACGGGAATCCTCGTCCGTCAGATTGGCGTATTCGACAGGTTTCTGCGTCGGCTGTGGGACGTCCGGCTCTGTTTTTCCGCCGCAGCCGGCAAGGGAGGCAAGGATGAGGCTGACAGCCGCAAGGATTGCCAGCAGATGGTTTTTCCGATTCATAAATTACGTTACCTTTCCTGTGTTCGTCCATTCTGCGGTGCAGAACAGATCACATCATACGTCCTTATACTATACACATATTGGCGAAAAATATCTATACAGAATTCCGGGGACCACCCTGACCGCTGCGTTTTCCTCCTGTTTTCCCATAAGATCTGCCGCATATGGATAGCGCATACCGCAAGCAGAATGTGCATAAAACTTCATGCACCATTTCCGGTTGCCCCGCAGGGGCGAGGAAATGGCACATTTCTTATTTTGCTACACTTTTGCATAGCAAAAAAGGAACACCACCCTGACGGATGGTGTTCCTTTTTGGTGCCGGTGGTGGGACTCGAACCCACACGGTATCGCTACCAACGGATTTTGAGTCCGTCACGTCTACCAATTCCATCACACCGGCATTAACGTTGTTCATTATATCGGATGAATGGCCAAAATTCAAGAGGAATTTATGTTTTCGCCGTAAAATCCCTGATTCCGCCGGAAGAATGGCGGTTCCCTCTTGTAAAGAACGAAAAATAGGAGTATTATGCTTATAATTGTACCAACAACACAAAGGACGGATCAAACTATGAGTTACACAAAAATCGCGAAAATTTTTGCAGACAGCGAGGCGCTCTCCGGTCAGACCGTTTCCGTGGGCGGCTGGGTCCGCACCATCCGGGATCTGAAGGGCTTCGGCTTCATCGAGCTGAATGACGGCTCCTGCTTCCGCAATCTTCAGGTGGTGATGGAGGCAGAGGCCCTCTCTAACTATAAGGACATCGCCGCCCAGAACGTAGGCGCGGCTCTGATCGTCACCGGCGTTGTGGCCCTGACGCCGGATGCCAAGCAGCCTCTGGAGTTGAAGGCCACCGAGATCGCCGTGGAGGGCATCTCCACTCCGGACTATCCCCTGCAGAAAAAGCGCCACAGCGTAGAGTTCCTGCGGACTATCCAGCACCTGCGTCCCCGGACGAACCTGTTCTCCGCCACCTTCCGGGTGCGGAGCGCGGCGGCCTACGCCATCCACAAGTTCTTTCAGGATCGCGGCTTTGTCTACGCACAGACCCCCATCATCACCGCCAGCGACTGCGAGGGCGCCGGCGAGATGTTCCAGGTGACCACGCTGGACCTGAACAACGTCCCCAAGACGGAGGACGGGCAGGTGGACTACAGCCAGGACTTCTTCGGCAAGAAGACCAGCCTGACGGTGTCCGGTCAGCTGAACGCCGAGAACTTCGCCATGGCCTTCGGCAATGTCTATACCTTTGGTCCTACCTTCCGTGCGGAGAATTCCAACACCCAGCGTCACGCCGCTGAGTTCTGGATGGTGGAGCCTGAGATGGCCTTCACCGATCTGAACGGCTATATGGATACCGCCGAGGACATGATCAAGTATATCATCCGCTATGTGATGGAGCAGTGCCCTCAGGAGATGGACTTCTTCAACCAGTTCGTGGATAAGGGCTTGCGGGAGCGGCTGGAGCACGTGGCTTCCTCCGACTTCGGCCGGGTGAGCTACACGGAAGCGGTGGACCTGCTGAAAAAGAGCGGCGAGAAGTTCGACTATCCCGTGGAGTGGGGTATCGACCTGCAGACCGAGCATGAGCGCTACCTGACAGAGCACATCTTCAAGCGTCCCGTATTCGTCACCGACTATCCCAAGGACATTAAGGCTTTCTATATGCGCCTGAACGATGACGGCAAAACCGTGGCCGCGGCGGACTGCCTGGTGCCTGGCATTGGCGAGATCATCGGCGGTAGCCAGCGCGAGGAGCGTCTGGATGTGCTGGAAGCCCGCATCAAGGAGCTGGGCATGAATCCGGAGGATTACAAGTATTACTGCGACCTGCGGCGCTACGGCTCCTGCCGTCACGCAGGCTATGGCCTGGGCTTTGAGCGGATGGTGATGTATCTCACCGGTGTGAACAACATCCGTGACGTGGAGCTGCATCCCCGCACTGTGGGCAGCGCAGATTTCTGATCAGCTGCATACCGAAAAGCGGTCCTTCCGAAAAGAGGGACCGCTTTTTTCTCCCGTATGCACAAATTTCTCTGGAAAACCTCAAATATTTCAGACATTCCACCATGTGCGGACAGTTGACATTCCGCGGCGCATATGATAGGATACGGCTATCTTCAACAACGGAATACCGGCAATGGAAGCCCATAGGAAAACGACGTAAGTCTACCGAAGGAGTAAAACTCTCAGGTGTCCGCCGTGCGGACAGGACTATGGGTGGATGCGGCTCTGGAGAATCCCAGTTCACTGGGTACCGAAGGTGAAAGGCGGCATGACCGCTGAATCTCTCAGGTAAAAGGACAGAGTGATCTGACGCAGCGGCAGGCAGGGCGGAGAGATCCGTCAGGCAGGCCGCAGGCTTCACCGTTTGCGGCGGGGCTGCGTCGATCTCCTGTACTGCGTTCTTCGGAGCGGCTGCATTGCCAGCCGCTCCGTTTTTTTATCACCGCGGCAAAGATCCCGCCGTCGGTGAAACCGTGTGCAGGAGGAAAAAACTATGGAATCGATCGTCGCAAAACTGGACGCTGCGCTTTATCCCGCTGTATGCAGCGTCAACACGTACCTGTCCAACTACATTCTGGTCTTTCTGCTGGTGGCTGTCGGCCTGTGGTACAGCATCAAGACCCGCTTTGTTCAGGTCCGCTGCTTCGGTGAGGGTATGCGCAGAGTGTTCGGCAACCTAACTCTCAACGGCAAAAAGCATGACAGCGGCATGAGCTCCTTCCAGGCATTGGCCACTGCCATTGCCGCCCAGGTGGGCACCGGCAACATCGTAGGCGCATCCGGCGCTATTCTGACCGGCGGCCCCGGCGCCATCTTCTGGATGTGGGTCATTGCCTTCTTCGGCATGGCCACCATCTATGCTGAAGCCACGCTGGCCATCAAGACCCGGATCAAGGCAGCAGACGGCACCATCCACGGCGGCCCCGTCTATTACATCACCACCGCGTTCAAGGGCGGCTTCGGCAAGTTCCTGGCCACCTTCTTCGCCGTGGCCATCATCCTGGCCCTGGGCTTCATGGGCTGCATGGTGCAGTCCAACTCCATCGGAGAGTGCTTCCAGACCGCTTTCGGCATCCCCTCCTGGATCGTGGGCGTGGCGCTGGTCATCATCTGCGGCATCATTTTCCTGGGTGGCGTTCAGCGGCTGGCCGCCGTTACGGAAAAAATCGTCCCCATTATGGCGGCAATCTTCCTGCTGGGCGGTCTGGTCATCCTGATCTTCCGCATCTGGTACGTCCCCGCCACCTTCGGCATGATCTTCAAGTACGCCTTTGAGCCTCAGGCCATCGTGGGCGGTTCTTTCGGCTACGCCATCAAGCAGGCCGTCTCTCAGGGCGCCAAGCGTGGTCTGTTCTCCAACGAGGCCGGTATGGGCTCTACCCCCCATGCCCACGCTCAGGCCAACGTGAAGGATCCTCACGAGCAGGGCGTTGTGGCGATGATCGGTGTGTTCATCGACACCTTCGTGGTGCTGACCCTCAACGCGCTGGTCATCATCTGCACCCTCTACACCGCCGATGGCCCTCTGGCAAACGGCTATGTGGGGGATGTGACCTCCGTGCTCAGCAAGACCAATCTGGCCCAGACCGCCTTCGGCTCCGTGATGGGAGCCAGCCTCGGTGCCAAGTTCGTGGCTATCTGCCTGTTCTTCTTCGCTTTCTCCACGGTTCTGAGCTGGAACCTGTTCGGCAAGATCAACGCCATCTGGCTTTTCGGCAAGAAGAACTCCAAGGCCTGCACCGTGATCTACACCCTCATCGCCCTGGTGTTCATCCTGATGGGCACCATGATGAGCAACGATCTGGTGTGGGAGCTGACGGATATGTTCAACAACCTCATGGTCATTCCCAACGTCATCGCCCTGTTCGCCCTGACCAAAATGGTGGTCAGCAGCGTGGAAAGCAAGATCGCTCAGTAAGTGAGAACAGTCAAGGCTGTCATTTCACTTTCAAAAAACGCCATAAAAAAAAGAACCAGGACATTCATAAGAATGTCCTGGTTCTTTTGTCAGGTGGCTTCAATTCGGATATTATTGCTTTCCATTCCTCGTTTTCTCAAACGGCAAACCAGCGTAAGCGTTTGTGGTTTGAAAAGAAGGAGCAGCGGTGTAAGTGTACTCCGACTTGTCATACAGTAACAGTATAGATTTACCGTCTTCCTTAATAAGAAGTATTAAATTTGAATTCATGCGGTAGTTCTTCAATACCGCTTTTGAAACATTTTCGAATTTCGGAAGCCTATTTGACTTTGCTATAGGAATACTCGATACTGCTGATTTCAACAACGTGCACCGATTTGCACTCAAACAGTGACTCATCAAAAACAGCAATATTCGTGCCGCCTGTTCCCATTGTACTTGTATACGAAACGCCCGCATAGCCTTTACTTTTTATAAACTCAGTGATGAACTGAGTTGGCAAGTATTCCAACGAACTGTCATTTCGTCTTAGCGGTTTTGCAATCTCCCTTGCAATATCCGAGAAAGCCCTTATATTTGCCGCTAACGATTCTATGCTGCTTGAATAAACTGCGGGGCTTATGCTATTTAGCCCAGAAATATTTACGACTTTTATGTCCTTGAGCAGTTCAAATTTCCCAATGGTAACAAAATCAAAGGCACTGGCTCTGACTTCCCTTAATGCAGTTGCTTCATCTGATGTAAGGTACAGCACTCCGATTCCTTCTGGATTTACTCGTCCTGACTTTCGTTTTCTGGTAGGCGGTTGCCCCATCTCCTCTTTGGGGTATCCCTCAATGTCATCGCTTATACGAGCACGGAACAGTTCTGTTCCTTTAGTATACTTTGTGATTGAATATCCCAGAAAAGAAGCAAGTTGGTCAGCTCTAAAAAGCCCGCTGCAAAAGCGATTCTTCGTCTTTATCGCGTCTGAAAATTCATGCCATGTATGCCCGGAAAATATGCCATATTCATCAGCATAACTTTTCGGAATACGCACTTTCCTGTCGTGCGTTTCACCATTGTCCCCGTAAATTACTGAGCAAAACGCAGCCAACAAATCGAAAGATGACGAAAGCTCTTTTCTGAAGATATTCCAATCTTCGATTATTGTAGAAAACAGAGGTTCTCCTTCTTCCGCCTCCTCATAGACATTGAGTACTTCAGAAATCAAATCCGATACATCAGACGGCTCATCTACCGGGCAAATAAAGACATCCAGCTTTTTGCAAAAATCACAAGTTCCCTGCTTTCCATTTGCTGAAATCATTGCTTGAATTTGAGGATCAGAGAAACACTCAACGCAACAATTCATTTTCAAATCTCCCATTCAAGTATCTGTCCATAAGTTCAAGATGGTGCATAATAGAGAGTTTTTTCAATGTTGGAAGTCCAGGATACGTCTTGTTTTTAAAATGATCCAACAATGTTTGCAAACCTGTAGTTAGTTGGCGGTCTTGTTTCTCTGTGGTATACCACTTATGCAATTTGCTCACTGCCTCATAGAATTTTCCAGCGACATCAGAAATATCATC
>OGNI01001560.1_pt1 | contig 11168 bp, 10 predicted proteins | sample 1573421 | NCBI WGS metagenome assembly OGNI01 (sample SAMEA2581928, study PRJEB24529) | metagenome | biome: Human gut stool | place: China | collected 2011
CTGCGAGCAGGTATGGCATATCGACAAGCAGGGTAATATCACACGGGTGAAATAATTTAAAACACAGCTTTTATCTAAAAGAACAAATTGAATTAAATTTTAAAATTTGTTAAAATATTAAAATAGCTTGTGAAATAAGAATTGGAGAAAACATGGAAGTTCGTATTAATAAATATTTAAGCAGTGCGGGATATTGCTCCAGAAGGGAAGCAGACCGCCTGTTAGAACAGTGCAGAGTAACCATAGACGGCATTCCTGCACAAATGGGAAGTAAAGTGACAGATGGACAGACAGTTTTTGTCGATGGAAAATCAATTATAGAAGAAGATGAAAAGATTTTGCTGGCATTTTACAAACCAACGGGAATCGTGTGTACGACAACGGCAAATCAGGGTGATAATAATATTGTTGATTATATTGGGTATCCTAAAAGAATCTACCCGGTTGGCAGGCTGGATAAAGATTCAGAAGGGTTAATTTTAATGACAAATAACGGAGAGATGATGGATAAAATTCTCCGTTCAGCCAACGGTCACGAAAAGGAATACATTGTAACCGTAAATAAAGAGATTGATGATTCATTTATTAAGGCAATGTCTGGAGGAATATATCTGGCGGAGTTAGACAGAACAACGAAACCGTGCAAAGTAACCGCATTGGGAAAGAAAACCTTCCGCATTATCCTTACACAGGGATTAAACCGGCAGATCCGGCGTATGTGCAGTACACAGGGAAGGAAAGTTGTGCAGCTCAAAAGAATCCGTATCATGAATATTTTATTGGGAGATTTAAAGCCCGGAGAATACCGGAATGTGACAGAAGCAGAATATCAGCAGTTAAAGGAGCAGTTATATGATTCAGCAAAGTAAAATGGACAGAATTAAAGAATTGGTAGAATTACTCAATAAGGCAGGGAAAAGCTATTATTCAGAGGGCAGGGAACTGATGTCTAATTATGAATATGATGCTTTATATGATGAACTGGGTATGCTTGAAAAAGAAACAGGTTATATTCTTTCAAATAGTCCGACCGTAAATGTCGGCTACGAGGTGCTTAGTGAACTGCCTAAAGAACGTCATGAATCTCCAATGTTAAGTCTTGATAAGACGAAAAGTCCGGAAGCGCTGGCAGAGTGGCTTGGCAGTCAGAAAGGTCTGCTTTCATGGAAGCTGGACGGTCTGACAATTGTATTGACCTATGACAATGGACAACTGCAAAAAGCTGTTACAAGAGGAAATGGTGAAGTAGGAGAAATTATTACCAATAATGCCAGAGTATTTAAAAATGTTCCTGTGACCATTCCTTTTAAAGGGAAACTTGTTCTGCGTGGAGAAGCGATTATTACGTATTCAGATTTTGAGCGTATTAACGAACAGATTCCGGAAGCCGATGCAAAATATAAAAATCCGAGAAATTTATGCAGCGGATCTGTCAGACAGTTAAATAATGAAATTACGGCACAGCGTAATGTCCATTTTTTTGCATTTACACTGGTATCGGCACAGGATGTTGATTTTGATAATTCCAGACAACGACAGTTTGAGTGGCTTAAAGATCAGGGGTTTTCGGTTGTTGAATATAAAATGGTTACAAAAGACACGATTTTAGACATGATAGAATGGTTTGAAAAAACAATTGTAACAAATGATTTTCCGTCAGACGGTCTGGTAATCTTATATGATGATATTGCATATGGAGATTCTTTGGGAAGAACAGCAAAGTTTCCAAGAAATGCGATGGCGTTTAAATGGACAGATGAAACCGCAGAAACGACACTGCGAGAAATAGAATGGAGTGCTTCAAGAACCGGTCTGATTAATCCGGTTGCCGTTTTTGACCCGGTAGAGCTTGAAGGCACGCAGGTCAGTCGTGCAAGTGTGCATAATATCAGTATTGTTGAAAGTTTAAAACTTGGTATTGGTGATCGCATTAAAGTATTTAAGGCGAATATGATTATTCCGCAGATTGCAGAAAATCTTACACAAAGCGGTAATTTAGAGATTCCGGAAGTCTGTCCGGTATGCGGCGGGAAAACGCAGATTAAACAGGTTAATGATGTCAAAACACTTTACTGTATCAATGAAGACTGTCAGGCGAAACATGTAAAAAGTTTTGCCCATTTTGTATCAAGAGATGCATTGAATATCGATGGATTGTCAGAAGCAACACTGGAAAAATTTATTCAGCACGGATTTTTAAAGAATTTCTGTGATTTATACCATTTGGAAAAATTCCGTGATGAAATTATTGCTTTAGACGGATTCGGGGAAAAATCCTATGAGAATCTGCTGACATCTGTTGAAAATTCAAGAAATACAACGCTGCCGAAATTTATTTACGGACTTGGCATTGCAAATGTAGGACTTTCCAATGCCAAGATGATTGTGCAGGCATTAGGTAACGATATAGAAAAAATAATTCATGCCGGAAGACAGGAACTTGAGAAAATAGACGGCGTAGGTGCAGTCATTGCAGATACATTTGCTTCCTATTTTGAAAATGAAAAAAATAAAGAAGAATTTTATAAGCTGCTGCAGGAAATGCACATTGAAAAAGCGCCGGACAATCAGAATAATCAGATTCTTACCGGTAAAGTGTTTGTAATTACAGGTTCATTGGAACATTTTGAAAACAGAAATCAGTTAAAAGAACGCATTGAACAGCTTGGCGGCAGGGTGACCGGTTCTGTGACAGGAAAGACATCATACCTGATTAATAACGACAGCCATTCTACGTCATCTAAAAATAAGACTGCGGCAAAACTGGGAGTTCCTGTAATAACAGAAAACGAATTCCTTGAAATGGCACCGATGAATGATGATGGCAGATGATGACGGTTGCCGATAAAGAGAAAATATGCTATAGTGTGACTGCGTAAGCACAAACCAACAGGAATAAAAGCGTTGTGCGGAAATGAGGAAATTATGCCAATTAAAATACAGAGTGATTTGCCGGCAAAGGCAGAACTGGAAAATGAAAATATATTTGTAATGGATGAACATAGAGCAATGACACAGGATTTCCGTGAATTGCAGATTTTAATTCTTAATCTGATGCCGATTAAGCAGGATACGGAATTACAGCTTCTGCGGGGACTTTCAAACACACCGTTACAGATTGATATTACTTTTCTGCAGATGGCAACACACATTTCAAAAAACACCTCAGCTTCCCATTTGAAGAAGTTTTATGAGGTATTTGAAGATATTAAACACCGCAAATTTGATGGGATGATTATTACAGGTGCACCGGTTGAAAAGATGAATTTTGATGAGGTGAATTACTGGAAAGAATTATCTCAGATTATGGAGTGGTCTAAAACACATATTACGTCAACACTTCATATCTGCTGGGCGGCACAGGCGGGATTATATTATCATTACGGGGTAAAAAAGGTACAGCTGGAAAAGAAGTTATCCGGAATATACCGCCATCATGTAATGAATAAAAAAGAACCTCTGGTACGTGGATTTGATGACTTTTTTATGGCACCGCATTCACGCTATACGGAGGCCTGCCGGGAGGATATTTTAAACAATCCGAAATTGAAAGTGCTGGCGGATTCAAAAGAAGCCGGAATATATATTGTCATGGCACAGGAAGGCAAACAGATTTTTGTAATGGGACATCCTGAATATGACCGTATGACACTGGATCAGGAGTATAAGCGGGATGTGAAAAAAGGCATTATGCCGACTTTACCGGTACATTATTATCCCGATGATGATCCGACGCAAAGACCGATATTATCATGGAGAAGCCATGCCAATAATCTATATACGAACTGGCTCAACTATTACGTATACCAAAGCACACCGTATGAGTGGCACTAATTATAAGGGGAGGACATTCTATGACAGAAAACGAAATGTTACAGGCAATTTATTCTGATATGCAGAATATGAAAAACGATATGCAGGAAATGAAGACTGACATGCAGGAAATGAAGACTGATATGCGGGGAATGAAGACGGACATACGGGATTTAAAAGGCCGTGTATCCGGTATTGAAATGACCCTTGAGAATGAAACAAACCGCAATATCAGAATTATTGCAGAGGGACATGCCGATTTGTGCAGAAAACTGGATGAAGCATTGAAGGTAGAAAACGAAAAGGAACTCCTTCTTGTCCGGACGAATATAATGGAAAATGATATCCGGAAGATTAAAGATAAATTAGAAATTGCTTAATCAGACTTTGGAGGTGCGTGCATTGAGCAGTCATAAACAGACTTGGATAAAACATCTGCTGTCAGAAAAACAGATGTCTGAAGCATTTGTAAACAGTGTATTTCTGGCATTGTCCGGAGGCTTTCAGGATGCGTATACATACAATACAAGAGATGAGGTTTTTTCAAATGCCCAGACGGGAAATGTTGTCCTGATGAGCCAGCATTTTATGAACCGGGAATGGCAGATTGGGCTGCGGTATTTGTTCCCTTTACTGGCATTTGTGTTTGGGGTCTTTGTTGCAGAAAATGTACAGAACCGCTTCAAGTATGCTAAAAAAATGCACTGGCGGCAGGGAATTTTGTTGGCCGAAATAGGGATACTCGCGATTGTAGGATTTATTCCAAATGCTTATAATATGATAGCAACCGTAATGGTATCGTTTGCCTGTGCAATGCAGGTGCAGACATTCCGCAAAGTGGGTGGCTATTCTTATGCAAGCACAATGTGTATCGGAAATTTAAGAAGCGGAACAGCCGCATTGTCTTTGTATTTAAGAGATAAAAAAGCTGAACATCTGCGGCAGACTTTTTATTATTTTGGAATTATCTTTTTCTTTGCCATTGGTGCGGGCATTGGTGGTATTTTATCTGTCTGTTATGGGATTCATGTTATCTGGATATCTTGCATATTGCTGTTTATCAGTTTCCTGCTGATGTTTTTGGAAAAATTAAGATAGTGATAGTTAAAAGAAGTGGGTAAGCATAAAATGTTTACCCACTTCTTTTTATGCGTAGTAATCAATATTTAAATCAGATGAATCTGCCTGCACAAGACTTGAAAAAAGTTTTTCGGCATATCCTTTTATAATTGTTCCATAAGAAGATGAAGAACCAAACAGATTTTTTACATTTTCGATATTATTCGAAGAAACAGCTGTTTCGTCAAAAGAAAGTGTACCGTCATCGGTGACTGTAATGCCGACAGGCAGAAGCAGGTTCTTTACATTCTGTGTTGCATTTTTCATGGCATTCAGATAACCGTTTTCTGTTGAATTTAAATCAGCGGAAGTATGGTTTTGCAATGTATTGTTATACTGTTCTGTATAATTTTTTAAATAGGTAACTAAGGTTTGCGCCTGCACGGATGCATAGTCTGTTAAATACAGATTTTTTGTGGCAGCTGCTAAGAGCTGATCAGACTGAGCCAGGGCTGTATTACCGGCAGATACAGAAATAGTGGTTGTTCCAAGTACATTCTCTGGTGTATTTAAAGCCTGCTGCGCAGCAGAAGAAATAGCTTTGGCATATTTAATGCTGTCACTTACAAAATGTTCATCTTCACCAAAAACAGCATCCAGTTTTGTGCTTGTTACATCTGAAAAATTGGTAGTATCGAATTTTAATTTATTCGTTGAAGTCCGTGTAATACCAAGACTTTTTAATGAATCTTCATATTCGGAAAACAGGCTGTCCATTTTATCCATGTACTTTGTGAGTTTCTTGGAACCAGTTATACCGGATGCGGAAGACATTAAATCATTATAGGTATTTACAAAACTTTTGATTTTATTCTGTGTACGTGCAGTTGGTCCGTCCGATGTATCAATATCTTTTAAAGAACGTAATTTATGCTTGAGTGAAGAAGCACTCTGACGGGTTTCATCTGCATCGCTGTTGTACTTTACAATTCTTTTTGTCGATGAAAAAGCATAAGAATTGTTTGCTGTCAAATTATTTAAAATTGCCGAAGCATTAATTGTAATAGACATCTATAAACACTCCATTCTGTCAGACTGACATTTATTTTAATCGTATTTTGTTTGGTGTATTTTTGTATAAGCATTGTACCATTATACTTTTATGTATATCGGCTGAATCTCCAAAAAATTAAGAGTTCTTTTTGTGACTGCGTTTTTCGCGGTTTAAGCCTCCGGACATATGGGTGTAGCCATTATCTAAAAAACGCGCCCGTTTAATACTGTCTTCACCATATTTATCCCGAATGGAATCAACTGCTTTATTCAACATCGCAAACCGTTCGTTTTTATCTTCATCAAAAAGGTTCATTTGATGAAAAGCAGTGTCTGTCGCATGTGCCGTGGAAACACCGAGCAGACGGATTGGGACATGATTCCATGTCAGATCAAACAGCCGGCAGGCATTTTCATAGATAATTTCTGTTATATCTGTTGGTGTAGAAAGCGTACATTGACGGGATAGGTGTCGAAATTCATTATCAACAATTGTGACAGACACCACACCAATATAAGCGTGTTCTGCGCGGATTCGTGCACCGACTGTTTCGCTGAGGGAAAGAAGAATGGTCTTTGCATTTTCAGCATCTGTAACATCAAAATGCAGTGTAACAGAATTACCAAAGCTTTTATTGGCAGCTTTGTGGTTTACCGGCAGTTCAATATCAAATCCATTTGCATAATTCCAGATCAGTTCTCCGTGCTTTTTAAAATGGCTCACAAGCAGCTTCGGATTGCTGGCGGCAACATCACCAATCGTATGAATCCCCAGGGCTTCCAGCTTTTTGCACATTGAAGGTCCGACAAAAAACAGTTCTCCCACAGGGAGCGGCCACATTTTTTGGGGGATTTCTTCAGGAAAAAGTGTATGCACAAGATTTGGTTTCTTAAAATCAGATGCCATTTTAGCAAGCAGTTTATTTGTTGAAATACCGATATTAACTGTAAAGCCAAAGCGGTTTAAAATATCGTCTTTAAGCTGGTGTGCAAAAGCAACCGGATCGCCGTACAACAGACCGGTACCTGTCATATCACAAAATGCTTCATCAATGCTATATTGTTCAACAACAGGCGCAGTCTGTTTCAAAAAATTCATAAGCTGTTCGGACATGGATACATATGTTGCAAAATCAGGCGGAACAATTAATATATCAGGACATTTTTTCCGGGTCTGTACAAGAGGCTCTCCTGTCTGGATGCCATAGGCTTTAGCGGGAACAGACTTTGCAAGAACAATGCCATGCCGTTTCTTTTCATCTCCGCCGATAACAGCCGGAATCGTCCGGATATCTAACGCTTCCGGATTGTCACGAAGCCGCTTTACAGCAGTCCATGAAAGAAATGCGCTGTTTACATCAATATGATAAATAATGTGTGATGGAAAATCGCTCATGAAAAACCTCCTTATTTTTAACAGTATATCAAAACAAATGTTCTGTGTAAATCTTTAAACAGCATAAAATTATATAAAAAAACATATAAAATCATGTTATAATGTGCGTAAGCAATGAGCCATGCCGTCCGGAAGTCTAGAAAAGAACTGTGCTTGCACAAAGCTCTTTTCTAGACTTCCGGACGATAGGGCGAACGCCCGACAGAGCAGGAAAATTCATTTTCCTGCTCGTGCATGGCGGAAAAGCCGGAGAAAAGGAGAAAAGGTTAAAATGATGGATGAAAAAGAAATTATGCCATACAATTTTTTTAAGTATGGCGGAGTATATACAGGTGAACATCACGGTATGCGTTATCTGATAAAAAATACCGGGGAAAAACCGGATTTTAAATTGATGGTACAGGTCTGGTTAGGACCGTATGCTTCGACAGCAGTTCCGGATGAAAAAAAGACAACACAGTATTTTGAAAGCAGTGTTGAAGGTCGCAAAGAAGCAATTAACTGGCTGCATGAGCAGTATGAAACACGCAGGGGTGAGTGGGATACGGCACCCGCGCTGCTGGATGCCGTACTGCCGCAGTAATTGTATGAAATAATGCCGGAATTAAAAGATTTAAAACTACTTGGGGCTGCTCACAGCCGGGTGCATTCTGCTGTCAGAAATGAAGATTTTATTAATACCGTAAAAATAAAGACGGCACAGCAGGCACCGGTAAAAAGCCGGAAAAACAGAGAGTCCGTTCCTAAAAACAGCAATAAACGGCAGATAATCTGTGAAAATAAAATTGAAACGGCTGTATATAAAAGCGGCTGCAGGATGTATTTCCAGACTGGAAAACCGATATGAAACAGATGGTTTAAATATAGAAAATGTGCAATACAGACCAAAATCTGTGAAACCAGCGTGCCAATCAGATATCCGCGGATACCGGTTTTAGGAACGAGCAGAACTAGAAAAGCAATGCGCACAAGAATTCCGGCAATGGTCTGGACACAGGTCAGGGTAGTACAGCCAAGACCGTTTAAAATACTGCCAAGTGTTGTTGTCAGATAGTAAAAAGGACACAGCCATGCAAGAATCATGACAAAATTTTCAACAAGCGGTTCTTTAAATAAAATAGCCCCCATTTTAGCACCGTAAAATAAGAAAAGTGCGGTGCTTAAAAATCCCATTGCCATACAGATTTGCAGGGAGCGGTTCAAAGTATGTACAATCCGTGCATTGTCACCGTCTGCCTGCGCACCGGAAACTTCAGGCAGAAGCATGACTGCCATGGAATTGGTTATGGCAGATGGGAACAAAATAAGCGGAAGGGACATCCCCATAAGAATGCCATAAATACTTAAAGCCTCATTCTGTGTATTGCCAAAAATCACAAGCTGTGCCGGAATCAGAATAGATTCTCCGCTTTGCAGCAGATGCATTAAAAGACGGTTGGCAGTCAGCGGAATAGAAAACACCACGGTTTTTTTGATACATTCAGGTAAAGAATGAAACCGGAATGTTACGGTTTTATCAATCAGCAGAGCAAGGACACAAATCAGGCAGGAAGCTGCTTCGCCGGCAAGGTTACCGTAAACGGCGCATAAAACAGAAACGGGAAGCTCGTTTTGTGTACAGTATACAGTGTACAAATAAACGGCCCCAATCCGTGCAAACTGTTCAAACAGCTGGGAAAACGCAGGGAGTCCAGCCTGTTTTTTTCCGAGATAATAGCCGTTTACGCAGTTGTGAAAAGTACAAAATGGAACAGTAATTGCAAGAATCCGGATAAAATGGGAGCAGTCTTTGTTTAGAAAAATCCGTACAGCAATAAAATCTGCGTAATCATAGGTAAAAAATGTAAAAATAACAGATAGCGGAAGTGCAACGGCTAAACCGGCAAAAAGCCATGTACTTTGAAATTTTTTTGCAGCACAAAATCGTGAAATGGCAGTCTGGATACCGGCAGAGCACAGCGCAAATGCAATGCCAAGCACCGGTGTGACAAGCTGGAACATTCCTATACCATCAGCACCAATCTGGCGGGTTAAAAAAATACGATAAAAAAATCCAGCAATCCGGCTGATAATACCAGCCAGTGTCAAAATTACAGTTCCTTTTAATACAGCATTTTTATTAAATGAAAAGTTCATCGTTGTAACCAACCGGAATGTCAAACAATTATTATCAATATATGCATGCATTGAATATATTATTAATAAGAAATGAAAGAAGGGGATGGCAGTATGATTTATATGGACAATGCCGCAACAACCCGGCTGCACCCAGAAGTTATCAATGCGATGCTGCCTTATATGGGAAAACGGTATGCCAATCCATCCGGTGCTTATACATTTTCAGCAGATGTAAAAAACGATATAAATAACGCAGAGGCATTTCTTGCCCAGACCATTCAGGCAAAGCCGCAAGAAATCTATATTACATCAGGTGGAACAGAATCGGACAACTGGGCGGTAAAAATTGCAGCCGAGGAACACCGCAGGGGACACATTATTACAACAGCAATGGAACATCATGCAATTTTAAAAAGCTGTGAAGCAGTTGAAAAGGAAGGGTTTTATGTGACTTATATCCGTCCGGCTGAAAATGGGATTGTCCGTCTTACGGATATTCAGCGGGCAGTACGTCCGGATACATTCTTAATTTCAGTAATGGCAGCCAATAATGAGATTGGTACAATTCAGCCGGTTGCGCAAATTGGTGCATTTGCACGCAGACACCGTATTTTGTTTCATACGGATGCAGTGCAGGCATATACGAATATGGATATTGATGTCAATGCCATGCAGATTGATATGCTCAGTACCAGTGCACACAAATTAAACGGACCGAAGGGGATTGGATTTTTATATATCCGCGAGGGCTGTGTAAAGACACCGTTTATCCACGGCGGCGGACAGGAGCGTGGGATGCGCTCAGGCACGGAAAATACGGCAGGGATTATCGGTTTTGCAAAGGCGGCGCAGACTGCCATGGCAAATAAACCGATGCGGACACAATATGAAATGCGGATGCGGGATTATATGATTCACAGAGTTCTTACAGAGATTCCTTTTTCACGTTTAAACGGGGACAGCAGAAAGCGGCTTCCGGGAAACATGAATTTCAGCTTTCAGTTTGTTGATGGCGGGACGCTGATTGTAATGCTGGATAAGCAGGGAATTTGTGCATCGGCGGGTTCTGCCTGTTCTACAGGTTCCGGTATGCCTTCACACGTATTAAAATCCATCGGACTGCCGGATGAATTAAGCTTTGCAACAGTACGTTTTACTATTAATGAAGAAATCACCCGCCAGGAAATTGATTACGTTGTGAATTGCTTGAAAAATGATATTGCCCAATTGCGGGAACAGTCCGAGGATTACCGGAACTTTTTATGAAAATATTTTAAAGGCGGATAAATTCAGGCTTTCGCTGATGAAAAAGCGTGTAATAAGAAAAACCGCAGTCTTTAAGTAAATCCACAATAATATCAAAAGCAAATGCCATATCCTGCGGCTTATGGGCGTCGGAACCGGTTGTGAGGATTTCGCCGCCCAGTTCGCGGTAACGTTTCAAAATAAAACAGCATGGATTTGCCTCTTTTAAACCATAACGAAGTCCGGCTGTATTGATTTCAATGCCTTTTCCGTTTTCAATCAGTTTTTTTAAAATCATATCCAGCAAGTCCGTGTAATCCGCAGGCTGGTAGTCTGCATCTTTCTTAGGTGCATAGCGGACAACGTAGTCTAAATGTCCGTAAACGTCAAAATTATCGCAGCAGCAGATACTTTTGTAAATATTTTCAAAATAGGTACAAATACTTTCCTTTGGTGAGTGATGCTCCCAAAAAGACGGATAGTA
>OGNI01001573.1_pt1 | contig 11104 bp, 9 predicted proteins | sample 1573421 | NCBI WGS metagenome assembly OGNI01 (sample SAMEA2581928, study PRJEB24529) | metagenome | biome: Human gut stool | place: China | collected 2011
GGCCAACGACGAGGAGGTCAAGGCTGACCCCGAGATGCTGACCAAGAGCCGCCTGCTCAAGATGCTGGTAAAAAAGCAGTACGTCAAGCTGCGTGAGGTCACCGAGGAGGAGCAGCCCGCCGACCTGGCAGAGCTGCTGGAGGAGCTGGACGAGAACAACCGTCTGGTGGTGTTCCGTCTGCTGAAAAAGGAAGTTGCCACCGAAGCCTTTGCCTATATGTCCGACGAAGCCCGGGACGATCTGGTGAACGCCTTCTCGGACGTGGAGCTGGTGAGCGCCATCGAGGAAATGAGTCTGGACGATGCCGCCGACCTGCTGGAAGATATGCCCGCGGGTGTGGTCAAGCGGGTGCTGGAAAAATCCTCCCGGGAGACCCGCGAGAGCCTGAACAAGCTGCTGAACTACCCGGAAAGCTCTGCCGGCAGCCTGATGACCCCGGAATATGTGCGTCTGCGCATGGATATGACGGTGGAACAGGCCTTTGCCGCCATCCGCAAGCAGGGCGAGAACGCCGAGACCGTCTACACCTGCTATGTGGTGGAGAGCAACCGGCTGCAGGGCGTTGTCTCTGCCCGCAATCTGCTGCTGGCCGACCCCAAGACCCCCATCACGGAGATCATGGAGGACAATCTGGTCACCGTGAAGGTCACCGACGATCAGGAGTTCGTGGCCCGTGAGATGCAGCGCTACGACTTTACCGCCATGCCCGTTCTGGACAACGAGGGGATGTTCGTGGGTATCATCACCATCGACGATGCCATTGACGTTCTGACCGACGAGAGCACCGAGGATATGCAGAAGATGGCCGCCATTCTCCCGGATGACGACGCCACCACCTACTTCGGCACCAGCGTGTGGACCCACGCAAAGCAGCGCATCCCCTGGCTGCTGATCCTGATGCTGTCCGCTACCTTTACCGGCATGGTCACCACCCACTACGAGAAAGCCTTTGTCAGCCTGCCGCTGCTGGTCTCCTTCATGCCCATGCTGATGGATACCGCCGGCAACTGCGGCAACCAGATCAGCACCCTGATGGTGCGCGGTCTGGCACTGGGCGAGGTAGAACCCGCCGACTTTATGCGGGTGCTGGCCAAGGAGCTGCGGGTGTCTGCCATCGTGGGCGCAGTGCTGGGCATCGTGAATGGCCTGCGCATCTACCTGATGTATACCTTCCTCTTCCCCGGTCAGTACGCCAACGTGATGGGCTACGCCATCGTGGTCAGCGTGTCGCTGTTCTTCAGCGTCATTCTGGCAAAGCTGGTGGGCGGTATGCTGCCGCTTGCCGCCAAAAAGCTGGGTGCCGACCCCGCCATTATGGCTACCCCCTTCATCACCACCATCGTGGACGCCTGCAGCCTGATCCTCTATTTCCAGATCGCACAGCTGGTGTTCCGCAATATGATGTAAAGAAAAAGCAATGCCGGACGGTCTGCGGACCGCCCGGCATTTTTTGCATCCAACCCTTTGGCGCATTTGCCCAAAAGGACGGCGATATTTTATATGCTCTGTCAATTGACACACCACGGGTGTGATGGTGTAAAATAATAAAAGAGGTCGTTTGAGTTCCAGTACGTTGGATAGAACCTGTATTTTTGTTACCGGAGATGTATCATGAAAAAGACAAGACGCTTTGTAGCACTTTTACTGGCCGCGGTGCTGGCCTTGGCATTGTTCACCGCCTGCGGCGCAGCAGAACAACCTCAGTCTGCCATTGGCAAGGTATACGAAGATTGGTTTGTAGAGCAAATCAACAGCAAGCGGCCGGCGGACAAACCGGTACAAAAAGTTGACGTCAAACACTCGGATATGATGGTTGCTCTGGCGAAAATCAGCGAGGACGGGAAGTTCAAAGCCAGAGACGGCGGGGATCATGAGGCGAACGGGTACGGATTTGGGGAGAGCTGGTATTGGATGATCCTCTCAGGCCGGGATGCTTCGGCCGATAAAACTGTTGATGCAGTTGTGCTGACCCCGGAAAATCTGACGCAGTACGGACCTGTTTACTTTATTGATGAACAGCAGTTGTACCGGATCGATGAGTATGATATTGTTACCCGTGTTATGGATGACAAGACCTACGTTGCGGTGTATGTCCACTTAGAGAAAGCGAAAAGCTGACCCCTGCGCCGCTGCATACTCTAGTGTGCGCTGCTGCTAAGGCATAAAATATGGTTTTATAAGCCCTCTCAGGCACTTTGTCTGCCCGAGAGGGCTTATTTTTGCATCCAACCCTCTCAGTCTGCTCCCGATGGTCGCCGCAGGCGACTGAGAGGGTTCAGCCGGGATAAAAACAGTGTGGAAAATCACCGTTTGTGTCCGTTTTCCACACCGGGCTTTTCTCCCCGGCGGTTTGTGGAAAACTGCCCGGGGTAAGATTCCAGATTGGAGAAAAGCAAACCCGTAAGCCGGAGTAAACTGTAAAAACAAAAGAAAAACCTTCGACTTTCTTTTTTATAAAAGGCAGAATGCCCACATTTTAGCCCACAAATTTCCAGAATGCGGCGGCATCCATTACGGCTTGTATAGGACTTTCCTCCACTGGATGTGGAAAACTATGTGGAAAAGGTGGAAAACATCGTTGGAAACTGCGCTTCTTTTTCACAAAAACGGTGGAAAACCCGGTGGAAAAAGTGAAAAGTTCATTCCAGAACGGATAGTCCATACAATTTTCGGTTGTCGTTTTGGGACTTAAAACCCGCATGAATGCTGTGCTTTTCCCGCCTTTTCCACACCCCGGCGGCTGCGGTGTGAAAAAACTGCGCGTGCAGCCTGTCTGCCGGGAAAGAAAACACAGTTTCAACGCCTTCCGCGTGGATTTTCTTGAATGCGGGGGACTGTCATGGTAAAATAGGGGTAACATGAAACTGGCGGGGCAACCCGCAACGGAGGCGAAACACATGAACAACTGGCTGAATAAGCTGGAGCGCAAGTATGGCCGCTACGGCATCCCGAACCTGACCAATATTCTGGTGGCGGGGCAGATCTTAGTGCTGGCCATCGAGCTGTTTATTGACCGTACCATCACGGGCTGGCTGGGGCTGAACCGGTTCCTTCTGCTGCAGGGGCAGGTCTGGCGGGTGATCAGCTTTATATTCATCCCCTTTTCTGGTGGCAGCATCCTCAGCGTGGTGCTGGGCATCTACTTCACATGGTTCATCGGCACGGCGCTGGAACGGGAGTGGGGCGATTTCCGCTACACGGTGTATCTGCTGTCCGGCGTGCTGGGCACGGTGCTGGGCTGTCTGCTCACCGGTGTGACCGCCAGCACCTACTGCCTGTCTCTCTCGCTGCTGCTGGCCTTTGCCATGCTCTACCCGGAGGTGCAGCTGCTGCTCTTCTTCGTCATCCCCATCCGGGTAAAATATTTCGGCGTTTTCGCGGCAGTGCTGTGGGTGTTCAGCTTTCTGGGCGCATCCCTGCCCGGCAAGCTGGACTACCTGTTGTCCATGCTCAACGTCTGGCTCTTCTTTGCCCCCATGGCCTACCGCTCCCTCCGCGCATGGGTGCGCCGGGAGCAGTGGAAGAGGAAGAACAGGAGGTAAAATTTTAAAAGAGTACCCCTTCAGCCTCACTGCGTTCGGCAGCTCCCCCAAGGGGGCGCCTTTGGGCGATGCCATAAACTTTCCCGCCACCGCGAAAAGCCGTCCCCTTGGGGAAGGTGGCATCGCCGCAGGCGATGACGGAAGGGGTAGCCCCCACTGCGCGACTGTTTCCGCAGGAAACAAGCGCGGCAGCTGCCGTTTTCCTCTACGACCCCTCCCGTGAAAATGGAATACCGGAGCGTCCGCAGACGCTCCGGTATTCCGAAATTATAAATATTTTTTCCTTAGCTTATGCCCAGAGCGCAAGCGGAGGGCATTCAAAATCGTCCCGCCGGAAAGCGGAACGGCTCTTAATGGCAATTGCCGGCGCAGCCGCCCTTGTCGGCGTGGCAGGCGTGAGAGCCGCAGCTGTGGCTCTCCTCGTGGTCGTGGTGGGTGCAGCGGGCGTTGGGGTCAAAGACCAGCGTGCCGGCAAGATAAGCCGCCGCAGCGCTGTCGGCCTCGCCGGTAATGCCACCGCACAGACGGATGCCGGCCTGTGCCAGCGCCATCTGTGCCCCGCCGCCAATGCCGCCGCACAGCAGCACGTTTACGCCGTTGCGCACCAGAAAGCCCACCAGTGCGCCGTGCCCCTGCCCGTCGGTGGAGACCACCTCGGCACCGGTGATGCGGCCCTCCTCAGCGGTGTACAGCTTGAACTGCGCAGAGTGGCCGAAGTGCTGGAACACCTGACCGTTTTCGTAGGGGATTGCGATCTTCATACTAAAAACTCCTTCCTGTATGCAATATTCTCTTTCCCTATTCTAACAGATTGCGCTGAAATAGGGAAGGGCACCCGCGGTTTTTGTGCCTTTTGGGGCGGAAAACATAGCCGGTATGTAAAAATGATATCAGAAACTGCTGCAAAATGTATTATAATAGAGCCCGAAAAGAGGGTACAAGTATGAAAACAAAGCATCACGGACAAATGTCCGAGTCCTTTCTTACGGCGGTGTTCCTTTCGCTGTCCGGCGGCTTGCAGGATGCCTACACCTATCTGTTCCGGGGCAAGGTGTTTGCCAATGCCCAGACCGGTAATATCGTGCTGCTGAGCGCCAATATCATGGATGGCCGGTGGGACAAGGTGCTGCACTATCTGGTGCCTTTGTGCGCCTTTGCGCTGGGGGTGCTGGCTGCGGAAAAAATGCGGGAGCACTTTCAGGCAATGCAGCGGCTGCACTGGCGGCAGCTGGTGGTGCTGGGCGAGGTGCTGCTGCTGTTCGCGGTGGGCTTTCTGCCGCAATCGCAGAACCTGCTGGCCAACGCCATCGTTTCTTTTTCCTGCGCCATGCAGGTGCAGGCTTTCCGCAAGGTGAACGGCTACGCCTTTGCCAGTACCATGTGCATCGGCGACCTGCGCAGCGGCGTGGAGGCCTTTTGCATCTGGCGCAAGACCCACGAGCCCCGCGCAAAGGACAGAATGGTGCGGTACTTTGGCATCATATTCCTGTTCGCGCTGGGGGCAGGGCTGGGCAGCAAGAGCGCGGCGCAGCTGGGCGGCAGAGCCATCTGGATCTCCTGTTGCTTTTTGCTGGTCAGCTTTGCGCTGATGTTCATCCGGGAGGAACTGGAAGAGAACCCGGTCATCGAAAAAGATCTGACCGCCATCCGGCAGGAGACCCGGGAGATCGACCGCACCCTGAAGCAGGAACTGCAGGAGGAGCAACGGGAGCTGACGCAGAGCACCCGGAAATAACAAAAAAGGGGCTGCTGCACCAATGACGTGCGGCCGCCCCTTTTGGCTGAAAGCTGTCGGAACAAAAGGCTTCCCCCGTTCGGGGGAAGCCTTTAGCGGAACCTGTTAAGCTTGCAGCTGTGCAATAACACCCGGAGGGTCGGCTTTATTTGTGTTCCGTGCTCCGAGCCCCGGCTTTGGTCAGCAGCTGCTGGAATTTCCGGGCGGCGGTGTTCAGCGGCCGGTGATGGTCGTAGACAAGGCAGATGGAGCGGGAGGGGATGATCTCCTGCAAGTGCAGCTGCACCAGCTCTCCGCTGGCCAGCAGGGGTGCTGCCATGGGCTCCGGCATAAAGGCCAGGCCCAACTCGCTTTTGACCAGCGTGAGCATCTGGTCGGTGGTGGCGGCCTCGGTGTCCGGTTTCAGCACCGCGTCGTGTTCCAGAAAGAACTGCCGGTAAAAGCTGCGGGTCATGCTCTCCTCGTTCAGGCAGATCAGGGGATAACCGGCCAGTTCCTTCAGGTTCAGGGTCTGGCTGGCCAGTGCCGTAAAGGTCCTGCCGCCCACAAGGACTTCGTAAAAGGACATCAGCTCTACCATTTTCAGCCCGTTTTCCACCTCTGCGGGGGTGGTCACGATGGCAAAATCCACCTCGCCGTTGCGTACCGCCTGCACCGCCTGCGGAGTGGAGTGGTTGGAGATGCGCAGCCGGATGCCCGGGTACTCGGTGTGGAAAGCGCGCAGCTTTTCGGACAGGTAGATGTTCAAAGCGGTCTCGGTGGTGCTGATGCTGATGGCACCGTGCTCCAGCGTGGCGGTGGCGCTCAGTTCCTCCTCGGCATCCTGTATCTGCACCGCTGCCGAGGCAATGCGGGAATACAGCAGCTCTCCCTCCGGCGTTAAGGTGACGCCCCGGTTGGAGCGGATGAACAGCACGCAGTTCAGCTGGCTTTCCAGCCGGTTCATGGCGTGGGTGATGTTGGGTTGGTTGTTGCCCAGCACCCGCGCCGCGCGGGTAAAGTTCTGATACTTTGCCACATAGTAAAAGATTTTGTAGTATTCCCAGTCCACATACATGGGTGCAGTCTCTCTTTCCTGTCGGGCTTCCGGCGCGGCCAGCGGCAGAAGCGGCTTTATGCTCTTCTTGTATCATAGCACGGCGCGCCGGAATTGCAAGCGCTTTTTACGGTGCGGCTGTGCCGGATACGGGCAGCAGCCTCTGCAATGTAAAAAACATATTGCTGCTATACACAGGATACTTTTTACATATTCTCTGCACGCTCGTATAATAAACATCGCGAACAGGAAACAAGAATGAAAAAGAAGGTAAATGAAGTTTATGCTGACCGCTGTTACTGGAATCAACTGGGGCGATGAGGGCAAGGGCCGCGTCATCGACCTGCTGGCCGAAAATGCCGATATCGTTGCGCGCTATCAGGGCGGCAACAATGCCGGTCATACCGTTGTGACCGAGAAGGGCAAGTTCATCCTGAACCTGCTGCCCTCCGGCATCCTGCACCCGGAGGTGACCTGCGTGCTGGGCACCGGCATGGTGATCGACCTCGAGCATCTGGCCGGGGAGATGGAGGCCATCGAGGCGCGCGGCGTAAAGGTGGAGCCGGAGAACCTGAAACTCTCCGATAAGGCTACCATCTCCATGCCGTGGCACAAGGTACAGGACGGGCTGGAAGAGGACCGCCTTGCCAAAAAGGGCAGCGCGTTCGGCTCTACCCGGCGCGGCATTGCTTACGCTTACAGCGACAAGTACCGCAAAAAGACCCTGCGTCTGGGCGACCTTTTGCATCTGGACGAGGAGCGCACCCAGAACCGTCTGCACATGATCCTAGACGCCAAAAACATGGAGCTGGCGGGCTGCTATCATCAGGAGCCCATGAGCTACGATGCCCTGCTGAACTGGTGCAGGCAGCAGGCGGCGTACTTTGCGCCCTTCATCTGTGATGTGGGCGCTTTCTTGCAGCAGGCGCACGACAGCGGCAAGCGCATCGTACTGGAAGCGCAGCTGGGCGCAATGCGGGATATCGACTACGGCATCTTCCCGTTCACTTCCAGCTCCAACACGCTGGCGGCCTACGCGCCGCTGGGTGCGGGCATCCCGAACTGCAAGCTCGACCATGTGGTGGGTGTGCTGAAGGCCTACTCCACCTGTGTGGGCGCTGGCCCCTTTGCGGCAGAGAACGCAATGGGCGAAGCGTGGAACGAAAAGCTGCGCAAGGCCGGCGGCGAGTACGGCGCAGCCACCGGCCGTCCCCGCCGGGTGGGCCCCTTTGACTGCGTTGCCAGCCGCTACGGCCTGCAATGTCAGGGCGCGGATAAGATCGCGCTGACCAAGCTGGACGTGCTGAGCAGCATGAAGCAGATCCCGGTGATCACTGGTTACAAGCTGGACGGCGTGGAAGTCCCCCGCTTCGACACCCTGTCCGACCTTGACCGTGTGCAGCCGGTGGTCACGCTGCTGCCCGGCTGGAACAAGGATATCTCCGGCTGCCGCAGCTGGGCAGAGCTGCCCAAGGAAGCCAAGGCCTATGTGGAGTTCCTTGAAAAGCAGCTGGGGCACGAGATCCAGTTCGTTTCCACCGGCGCGGAGCGCGAAAAGTTTGTGCTGAAGGGAGAATGGCTGTGAGACATTTTATTGAGCCCGGCAGCTTTTCTCTGGCCGAGCAGCTGGCACTGCTCGACCTTGCCGACCGGATGGAGGCTGACCCCGCGCCCTACGCCCACCTGTGCGATGGCCGCATTCTTGCCACTTTGTTCTACGAGCCCAGCACCCGCACCCGCCTTTCCTTCGAGTCCGCCATGCTGCGGCTGGGCGGCAAGACGCTGGGCTTTGCCGGGGCGCAGCTTTCCAGCGCCAGCAAGGGCGAAACGGTGGCTGATACCGCCCGCGTGGTAAGCAACTATGCAGACGTCATTGCCATGCGCCACCCCAAGGAGGGCGCACCGCTGCGGGCGTCCATGTATGCGCGGGTGCCCGTCATCAATGCAGGCGATGGCGGCCACGCCCACCCCTCCCAGACCATGATCGACCTGATGACCATCCGCCAGCGCAAGGGGCGACTGGATCATTTGACCATCGGCTTCTGTGGCGACCTCAAGTTCGGCCGGACGGTGCACTCCCTCACCGCCGCGCTGAGCCAGTTCGAGGGTAACCGGTTCGTGTTCATCTCGCCGGAGGAGCTGCGCATCCCGCAGTACGTCAAGGACGAGACCCTGACCCCGCTGCATCAGAACTACAAGGAGACCGCCAACCTTGAGGCCGAGTTGCCCGGTCTGGATGTACTGTACATGACCCGCATCCAGAAGGAGCGCTTTTTCAACGAAGAGGACTACCTGCGGTTGAAAGGCTGCTATGCGCTGGACGAAAAGCTGCTGCAGCTGGCGCCGCCCACCATGCCGGTGCTGCACCCGCTCCCCCGCATCGACGAGATCAAGCCGGACGTGGACAACGACCCCCGCGCCGCTTATTTCGATCAGGTGCATAACGGTGTGTATATCCGCATGGCCATTATACTGGCGCTGCTGGGCATCCCCGACCCGCTGACCGGGAAAAAGGTACTGGAAAGTATATAAGTTGTGAACAGGGCTGCTGCACAAAGCAACGTGCAGCAGCCCTGTTTTTGCGTTTGGTGCTTCATGAAATGAAAATTTTTCCCGCTACCCCCGCAGCGGCGGGTCTGGCACAAAAATCATGGTGCCCCGGGCAGAAAAAAGCAGCTGCGGCATCATGCAGCTGTCCCCCAGCCACAGCACCGCCAGAATGCACAGCACCAAAAGCACCCTGCGCAAAAGCACCGGATGCCGGGCGGGGGAATAGCGTTTTCTGCGGTCACGCTGCATAGGCTGTGCCCTCCTTTTTCAAGGCTCTGCCCAGCTTATGCCGCAGCAGAAAGAATTGTGCACCGGCGGGGTTTGTGGTAAGATAACAGGGAAGAACCACGGAGGAACTGCTTATGCTGACCATTACACTGCTGGGCACGGCTGCCACCATGCCGCTGCCAGAGCGCGCCCTGACCGCCGCAGTGGCGGAGTGCGGCGGGCACAGCCTGCTGCTGGACTGCGGCGAGGGCACCCAGACCGCCGCCCGCCGCGCCGGGGTGAACCTGATGCGCGCAGACGCCATCTGTCTGACCCACTATCACGGGGATCATATCTTTGGTCTGCCCGGGCTTTTGCAGACCCTTGGGGCGCAGGGGCGCACTCGTCCGCTGGTGCTGCTGGGGCCGGAGGGGCTTTTGGAGGTCTGGCGGGCAGTGTATGCCCTGACCGGGCCGCTGCCCTACGCAGTAAAGCCGCTGGTCTGCCGCGCCGGGCAGCCTGTGGCGCTGGATGCTCTTTCGGATGGATGGCCCGCCGGGGCAACGCTGCTGCCGGTGGCAACAAAGCACCGAGTGCGCAGTCTGGGCTACCGGCTGGAGTTGCCCCGGGCGGGTAGGTTCGACCCGGAAAAGGCGCGGGCGCTGGGCGTACCGGTGACCCAGTGGCGGCTTTTGCAGCGGGGACAGGCTGTCCCGCTGGCAGAGCGTATGGTGCAGCCCGCCGAGGTGCTGGGCGCACCCCGCAAGGGGCTGCGGTTCGTCTTTTCCGGCGACAGTGCGCCCTGCCCGGCGCTGGAACAGGCAGCGCAGGGGGCAGACCTTCTGCTCTGCGATGCCACCTATGCCCTGCCGGAGCAGCAGGAGCAGGCCGCGCAGTGGGGGCACAGCACCTTTGGCCAAAGCGCGGCGCTGGCAGCAAAGGCTGGTGTAAAGCGGCTGTGGCTGGTGCACTATTCCCCCATGGTTACCGACCCGGAGGAGCATCTTGCACAGGCGCAAAGCATCTTCCCGGCGGCAGAATGCGGCTTTGACGGCAAACGCATCACCCTGCATTACGAGGAGAACGAGGAATGAAGCTGACACTTGACCCCGGGGCAGCTGCCCTGCTGGACGCCCTGCACACAGCGGGCTACGCAGCCTATGCCGTAGGCGGCTGCGTGCGGGACAGTCTTTTGGGGCGCACCGCCCACGACTGGGACCTGTGTACCAGTGCCCTGCCGCAACAGGTAATGGAACTGTTCGGGACAGAGCAGTGCATCCCCACCGGTTTGCAGCACGGCACGGTCACCATCAAATACGGCGGGCAGCTGTACGAAACTACCACCTTCCGCACCGAGGGCAGCTATACCGATGGACGTCACCCGGACGAAGTGCAGTTCGTTCCGGACGTGCGGGAGGATCTTGCCCGGCGGGATTTTACCATCAACGCCATGGCGTATAATGCAGCCGAGGGGCTGGTAGACCCCTTTGGCGGGCAGGCAGATTTGCAAAACGGTCTGCTGCGGGCAGTGGGTGAGCCGCAGCAGCGGTTTACAGAGGACGCGCTGCGCATCCTGCGGCTGTACCGCTTTGCCGCAAGGTTCGGCTTTGCACTGGACGCAGCCACCGCCCGGGCGGCGCGGCAGCTGGCACCGCACTTGGACTGCATCTCTGCCGAGCGCATTCAGGAGGAACTGGCAAAGCTGCTGGCTGCCCCGCAGCCGGGGGCGTATCTGGAACCCGCCGTGCTGGCGGTGGTGTTGCCGGAGTTGACCCCGGAAAGCCTGACCGCCGCAAAGCCGGTGGTGGATGCCTGCCCGGCGGGGGAAGAAAACCTGCCGGTGCGCTGGGCGGCGCTGCTGGGCGCTCTGGGCGAGACCGACACCCGCCGGGTGCTCAAACGGCTGCGCTGCTCCAACGCCTGCATCGAGGAGACCGCCGTGCTGGTGCGGGAAACGGCAGGGGAGGGCGTGTGCAGAAGTTTCTCCGAGGACCGTCCGCTGGGGTGGGACCCTGCTGCCGCAGGCAGTAGGG
>OGNI01001576.1_pt1 | contig 11072 bp, 8 predicted proteins | sample 1573421 | NCBI WGS metagenome assembly OGNI01 (sample SAMEA2581928, study PRJEB24529) | metagenome | biome: Human gut stool | place: China | collected 2011
TTGCCCTACGCTATATAATTAAGCCCTTTCAGGGCACTCCGCAAAATTATCATTTTTCCTTTTCAATCATTATAACAATATCCTTTTTTCTACTTTCCGGTAAAACTTTCAAATCCGTCACTTTTCCGTTTTTGAGAGTGGCTTCTACTGTTGTTTCGCCCGGAGCATGAAGTTTGAAATGTACGTTCCATTCTTTCGGCCATGCCGGGAAAAGGAGTATTTGTTCTCCATTGGTTTGCAATAGCATTTCCTGAAGTCCTATCATGCCGCTACCTCCCCAGTTGTGATCGGGTGTCCAATCATATCCCGGTCCCCAAAATGCGGGGAAACGATGCGGTCCATTCGATAATTTGGCTAAAGATAGTTTCTTTGCTTCTTCGGTCAGGCCTAAACAGGCAGCCCATATATTATCTTGTTTCCATCCGGTATGCGAACGGAACTTGATGGCATCCGGGTCATAAAAGTAGGTATTACGGGCTATATCCAGATCCTCCTTTCCTACTCCATAAATACGCCATGGAAACACTGGATAAAGTTGTGGCGTTTCAACATTATTAATTCGTTCCCAACTTACGGCGGGCGAAATTGTTTGCTTCAAGACCGGAGCAATAGTCGGATTCAACGTATCTTTTATTTCTATGTATCGCAATGGAATCGGAGGTATTGCTTTTAGCATCTCCTCTTTCTCTCCGTATGTTTCTAATACCACTTTCAGGGCGGCGATGGTGCTGCTTGCGTTATTGGTCATTTTATATGTTTCACAAGCAGAACCCGGGAAAAGAATCAGATGTCCGTTGCCATCCAACGCTTTCCGTCCCCGGCGGGAAGCTAGTTGTCGGTAATGTTCGTCGAAGAATGTCAGCGAACTTTCGATCAGAGGTAAATAAGGGGTAATATCAGCATTTGCATAGTTCTTTGTTTCCAATATCATTTGGCAGAATTCAAGAACCGTATCCCATTCATATTCCAGCCAGGCATTATATTCCAATCCTTTGTCGAACCAGTCCGGTCGTTTGAAACCATATTCTGCGGGGTTCGGCAAACCGAAATTTTCGATCTGCTCGCTAAAGCAAGCTCCATCATGTTGCCAATATACACGCCTTCGCAGTTCTGCATTCTTCAACATGCGGTTATAAAAATCAAACTGGGAAGGCATCATATCAAAGTCTCCGCTTTTCAGCATCGGCCAGTATACTAAACGTTGATTCTGTGCAGTCATCGTACCACCTCCCCATTTCCGGTAGTCGGGAGTGAAAGATTGTTTTTCATCGACATGGCAAGGATCAAAGGTAAATAGTCCGCCATTGAATTTAGTCGGTACGCTGCCATAAGCATTACATCCTAGCATATAGCGGAAAAGGGTGTAGTTTCTAGTTATTTCTTTTGCTTCCCCTTCTGCTTCGATAAAACTGCGTTGCCAAAAGGAATTCCACCACGAACGTGTCTGTTTTTTATCCTGTATGATAGTTTTCGATGAAACTTTGCCTTTGGGGACTATTCTTTGTAAAGCAGTTTGTAGTCCCTGCTCCCATTCTTCTATTGTTTCTGTCTGGTCTGTATGTAACACAATACAGATATGTTCTTTCCGGGCTGCTTTGGAAGAACGAAACTTCCAGGCACGATAGTCTGTGCCGGCATATACATCATCCGCAGTGCCTGCAAATTCTAAGTTTTCGCCAAAAAGAGTTCCTCCGAAAGTCAAGTTTTTCAAAGGATTCATCATTTGAGATTTGACTTCGTTCATTCCTTGTTGAGCTACAACTACATCAAAAACGGTCTGTTCGGGATTGCGATGATAAAACAGAAGTTGGTTCCTTTTTATTGAAGTCCTATTTGTTTCAGCCTTTCCTGTTGAATCAGTAATTTTGTCTAAAGAAATAAAGTCGGCCTCCGTCATAGAGCCTTTCGGGGGAGCCCATTTGTAGGAACACTGTTGCCCCTCTCCTTTTCTGACAGGTCGTTCCTGATAGCGCCAATTTTCATAAAAGACTTCAGTCTGCAACGGTTGTGCATTTGTTACCTCTACATGTATAATCGGATGAAAAACATCTACCCAAAATTGTATCTGCGTGTTTCCTGCCGCGATTTCTACATATCCGTCTTTTAGCTTCAACTCCTGACGAAAATCTTTAGCGTCTTTGAAAGGATTGGGCGACAGGCGGAGACGTACACGCCCTTGTTTTAACTGGCAGTTGTTTTCGTCGAATGTGCCGCTACGGCTCACATAGAACATAACATCACCGTCTTCTACCCATATATTCATCCCGATATCTCCACCGCCACAGGGCATAGATTCAGAAGAATTACGACTGGGAGTATTCCAAATGACATTGGCATGCTGACTCCAAAGAGCCGACACGCCAACAAACAGTATGGTTATAATCAGATAAAATCTCTTCATATATTTTTCATATTTTACCTTGTCTATTTACGATTACCAATCATCCGAACGAAAAGACCCTAAAGGCAATCCGTCGCAATATACATCTCCTTCCACATAGTTTTCAAAACAATATCGAACAGCTACCGGGTGCGGTACTTTATCGCTTTTCACCAGCATCTTACTACGTTCTATCCATGCTTTGGCCGGGTAAAAAACTTTATCTTCGCCGGCTACCTGAAAGTTTTTCGATTCGAAACAGTTCTTGCCGCTAATCCACATATTGGCACGTTCGAAGCTGACAACTACGGTATCGTTCTTTATTTCAATGCTTTTATAATAAGGACTTTCGCCATTCACGCCTTCCACTCCATACGTTTTAGTTAAAGCCAGAAGTGCCAGGCGTTCGCCTGCAACCTGTTTCTTTGCGGGATGAATACCTTTTTCCATTCCTGCATCCAGTAATACAGCCATACCGCTGTTAGCTACACGATGTTCAACTTTTGCCTGTGCCTCCCGGAGATATGCCGAATTTATCACTTCCTTTCCTTTTTCGGTAATAATCCCGTAATCATACGGAGCTATCTGGCAATAATAGAAAGGAAAATCTCCCTGTTTCCATTCGGCACGCCAACCGTTAATCAATCGGGTAAACATATCAGCATACGTATGGGCACGATTCCAGTTATCTTCGCCCTGATACCAAATCACTCCTTTCATTGTCATACCGATTAACGGATGCAACATACCGTTATAAAGCACGGTCGGAGTACGGTTTTTAGATTTTATGTCGGCTTCCGTTTGAGGAATCTTCGCTTCCGGAAAGGCTTTCAGCCAGTCTGCCGTCATCCATGCTTCACAGGCGGAACCACCCCAGGCTGCTACAACCAACCCAACCGGAACATCTAATATTTCATTTACCAGTCTCCCGAAATAATAGGCTGTTGCACTGAAATCACGGACACTAACCGGATTGGCTTCTTTCCAGGAACCGATAACGTCATTCTGCGGAGTGAATGTAGAAGTACGTTTCACCGTAAACAGACGGATTTGTGGATTCTTGCTGTGAAGAATGTCCATATTGGCATTTTTTACCGGTTGGTTTTTGAATCCTTTCATCGGCATTTCCATATTACTTTGTCCGGAACAAAGCCAAAGTTCGCCTATCAGAATATTATTCAGTGTCTTTTGGGTTCCATCATCAAAGGTCACAGTATAAGGTCCTCCTGCTTCGGGAGTAGCTACTGTCAGTTTCCATGCCCCATTTTTATCTGCTGTTGCTGCATATTGTTTTCCATTCCAACTAGTGGTCACTGTTACTTTTTTATAAGGAGTCGCCGTCCCCCAAAGGTTTGCATTGGTCTGTTGCTGCATCACCATGCCATCAGAAAAAATAGCCGGTAGCTTTACTTCTGCGTGTGTTGACAGGCAGGCAGCAAGCAGAAAACCTGCCAACATTGTACCTGTTTTAATAATTGAACTTTTCATACTTTAGCTATATTATAATGAATTGGGCACGGATTACATGGATTACGCTGTTACTTTATGTAATACGATTCTCATAAACCGTGTAATCCGCGTAATCCGTGCCTTAAAAATCTATTTTATTCTGTGGTAGAAAAACTCAAAGGTCCGAGTAATCCTGCCGGAAGCAGCGTTTTTTCTGCCCTGCGATATTTTGCATTAGTCCAAATGCCATCAAACGGCGCTTTTCCTTCATCAGCTCCTGTCAGTGCATTCGCCCATGTATTTGTAACCTCTATTTCAAGCTCATTAATTCCTTTTTTCAAGGCACCTGTAATATCTGCACGATAAGGAGCTGTCCAGATTGTGCCACAATCTACGCCATTCACACGAACAGTTGCCAAATTATAAACTGTTCCCAGATTCAGATAAATCTGTTGGTCTTTATTCGGTTTATTTTTCCAGCGAAAAGTGGTTTTATAGGTCGCTGTTCCCGAATAATAACGTATCTGTTCGTCCGATTCTTGGCTCCAGTCGAAAAGTTCTTTTCGTATGAGCATTTTTTTGTTAGCTGCAAAAGTTATAGTATATTCCTTTGCTTCCAAAGCTATGTTTAAAGGGGCTTTGGCTGTATTTTTTTTCTCCTTTTGCAGTTGGAGAGAGGATTCTCCATAGCCTTCATGTACTCCCTCTGCAGGATATACGATGAATACGGACTCATTAGGAGCCAATGTGAGAGTAACTTCTGTCCGGTTTCCGTTGATACGATAGGAAGGATGAATATTCATCTCACCCGTCACCGGATTCCAACATTCCGGTTTCTTACCGTTAATACGCATACTTGCAGTAAACGTGCGTGTTTCGTCCTTTTGGTTGGCTACGAAATAGAGTTCGCCAAGTTCGCCACGACGATGCGTCCAGGCAATATCTTCCGGCACGATCATGTCACGTTCCAAGCCATACACGGAAAAATCTTCTTCTGTATAAGGTAAAGAAGGTACCAAAATGCCAGCTTCTTTTAGTTCATTGATTTTTTTCTGCACTTCCGATGACAATACAGGTTCGGGATTCATTGGACGCGAAAGAGGCAGTACTAACACTTTATAACTTGCTCCACCCGGCAACGTTATTCGTCCGTTTTCTGCTTTCGCCAAACGAAGGATTGCATCTTTATTAAAGCTATCGTATGCATATCCACGAAGCGGATTCACCCATTTCTCCGGATCAGCCATGTTAGCTGAATGGGTAACACCTACCGGACGTACACGTAAAGGCTGTCCCTCATTGGCCAGACGGATGCGTTCACTTTCCACTCGTTCTGCACCGAAGATTCCCGGCAGAGAGGGAACCAATCGTTCCGGTAATATCGAACGCCTCGGAACTTCTTCACCTGTAAAGACTGCGATGTCTGTTACCGGATGCCCATATTGCAATAACGACTGGCAACGGGTAGCATATTCGGAAAAGGCTTTTGCGCCTTTATCCCACCAGATCTGATCCCGTTGGAAGAAAAGGCCGATGCCATCCAATGTCATGCCGGGCTTGCGGTCCAGCCAGGGATTATGTACATATACATGGTAGAAAAGGCGGTTGATTCCTAATGCGTAATTACGATCCAACAAGGCTTTCAACATTCCGGGGTATTCATCCCACGTGCCACGCACTTCGGTGAATCCTTCAGCCTGAATAATATTCTTTCCGTAGATATGCGCTCCGCTAATAGCGTCGAGCATATCATTCGGTTTGTCATGTGTAGGACTGTTTAACCAAAATTCGCCCATCGGAAGATCTACTTTTTGATAATGTAGTAGACCATCGCTTACCATCGTCGGAGCTACACATTCTGCCGAAAACTGGCAATCATATTCTCTCGCACAGTCCGCCAATACCTGATAAAACACATCTACGACGAGTTCTGATATGGTAGTACGTACGTCTCGCAGAATCTTTTCACTTTGTTCGACACTTTCCATCGGAATACCTGCCAATAGAGGTAGATAAGGCATCAAATCGTAGCCACGACGTTTCTGAAATTCAATAGCGAAACGTTTATTCCAGTTTTGGCTGCCACATTCCCAACTGTCGACATGCATATATTTCAGTACGCGACGAGCTATTTCGGGATTGGTCTTTACAAATGCCTGCGCAAACCAGTTATCGAATTGCTTCCGTACCGTTTTCGGGTTAAACTTATCACATTCCAATCCTTTTCCACCTCCCGCTGTCGCATTGGTATGCCCGGTAGCTGTATGTCCCATGCGAAGTAATTTCCATTTTCCTTTGGGGAGAGTGGCGGTCAATGTTTTTCCATTCGAATGACCGGTATATTGCTTTGTTAGATTGATGACTTGTGAAAGTGAATAGCAATCCTGTTTCCCGACTTCCTCTTCTTTAGTCGCTTGAGCAACACGCCATACCAGTCCGGCTTTTCCTTCCCATTGGTTCAGACGGGCTTCCCGGTGCAGGCGTAATTCTTTTATTTTCAGATTGGGCTTCCATTTGGCAGCATCCATATCTTCACTTCCCGGTTCGCTTCCTTCAGGAGTCCAGTAGAAACGGAAGAAACGGGCGGTAGTCGGAGGAATACTATGAGTTGAATTCTCATCCGTATTCTGCCATCCCTGACGGGCAGGAACCAACTGCTTAACCAAACGATAATTCACTCCGTCATCACTGGCCATTACTTTCAAGCGGTGTGCCTGATAATTATTACCATTTAAAACGATTTCGATGTTCCGGCAAGTGAAAGGTTGCTCGTATTCATACTGGATATAGCATGGATAGGATGAACGGATCACTCCTGCCGCATCCATATTCACTGTTTGAGCTGCTTTTATATTTCCTGTCGTAGCTAGGTTGACACAGGTGATTTTTGCCTGCATCTCATCCGCTGCGTCTTCTACCGGCAAAGCGAATAATGCAATATCTTCATAATAGTTTTCATAGGCTTCCGGTTGTGGCAAGCGAATAGCCATCAACTTTCCTCCGTTTACAATCGTATCGCTCCAAACCACTTTCTGCATAGATTCTTCGGGAGTAATCCAAGGGCCTCCCGCCAATGCGAAACCATCACAGATGTGCATTCCCAATTTCAGCCCCAAACGATCTGCTTCTTCCATGCTGAAACGCACCATCTCCCACCATTCGGGAGTTAGCTGCTGCGCCTTGCCATCGTATTGGGCGCCTTCGTGAATACCTTTAATCGGCATCAGGTAAGTACCTCCCAATCCGGCATGTTTCATTGCCTCCAAATCGGCTGTAATGCCTTCTTTAGACACGGCGCCATACATCCAATACCAAAAAGTCCAGGGTTTTGCTTCATCGGAAGGACTTAAGAATTGATCGCGAAGCGAGCGTGTTTGCTGTGCATCGGCAGGGCATACGGCTGTCCATGCTAATAGAGAAAGTGCAAATATTCGTTGTTTCAGTCGGCTTTTCATTCCAGTCTATATTTTTACTTATAGATAAGACGAAAAACATTCTGTTTTGTACTCACTGTATTTTCCTGACTCAAATTAAATTAAGCTATTTAATTTGTCTGATAGAATTGAAACGATAGTTTATCTATCTCTTCTGTAATAGTTCTTCAAACACTTCAAATACCCTTGAATATGAAGTGTGCGGATTGTTTATATCAATGGAGATGCTACGTGCATGATTTATGGCAGATTCTAGCTTTTCTTTGAGTTGGAGATATAAGTTGTTCTTTGAAAAATACTCAATGCTTTTTTCGTACTTTTCAAGACGACCATTCTTTTTCAACTCTGTAATTACTTCGTCACAGTTACGAAACTGCCGGTCGGTAAAGACAAAGTGTAATAATAGCCAAAATTCAAAGGCAGGATTACTCTCTATGAAATAAATCTCATTTTTGTATGCCTTGATGCATGATGACTTCTCCTTATCATAGGCTTGTTTACGTACATTATCAGCATTGATATAATCCATATCAATCAAGCAAAAAACGACATCAAATTCTTTCGCTAATAGCGATTGAGCTTTCGTTATGATATCACTGTAGTCAGGATGTTTGGGTTTATCAGGTTTTAGGGTAACATTGAACTTCTTCAATAAGTCCTTTTCAACATTACGAAATCCATCAAAATAGAAAAACTCTGTGATTCCTTCACCGATAATCGCATAAGATTTCCGAATTTCTTTTATTCTTTTTTCGCGTGCCATACTTATCGTTTTTTAGGAATAAAAATACCGCCCAGCGTTGGTTTGGCGCCAAATTTCCCTGCATTATATGCATTGAGAAACGAAACGCCATTGCGGATATTGAAGTCATCAAGTGAAAACAGGTCTGTTGAACCATCATCCTTTTTTTCTGTAAACCAGACTACATCTTTACGTAAATCCTCGGTGTCTAATGATTGGAGATTATGCGTACTGAAAATCAGCTGCGAATAAGTCGAATTAACCAAAAATAAGTTGATGAAATGGGCAAATAAATCCGGATGCAGCGAATTCTCAAGTTCATCAACAGGTATGATAGCATTTCTTTCAAGCAATATATTCAGAATAGTTCCCAAACCATAATAGCGCATTGTTCCTGCTGATTCAAGTATATCAGGCAGGTAATGAACAGAAGATGTTCCATTGGCTACAATCGTATGTTCAAATATCAAATCCGTATCTTTTTTATTTTTCTCATTTTGTTGAACATCAAAACCGGATATATTAAAATCTGCACGGTGCAGTAAATCTAATAAAAAGGATTTATTCTCCTTCTCTGCTTCCATTTCTCCTGTTGTCCATGTTTTCAAATCCGTTTGGGGCAAGAGTATAGGCAACCACTGCTTCAAGAAATAGTTATAGACACGTTCTAATTCAGGAAACATAAAGTTAGCTGTAGCATAAGCTGAAACAACACTCATATTACTAAGCGTATTTACCTGCAACTTTTCCTGCTCGGCCACATTGAGTTTGACTTTGCTTCCTAATCGGATATGAGTGATTCCATTAATGGTCTCTCGGGAGAAAATTTCGGCTGGTTGCTTACCGGGATAATATTTAAGTGTTTCTTTTAGGACAGCACTATTATCTACTTCAAGATAATAGAGATGCTTCATATTGTTTACAAAAAAAGTCAATTCAAATACTCCACATTCTTTCTTTGTCGTATCATCCAAGAGAAACGGAGTAAACCCGATAGGTTGCATCTTGTTTATCTTAGGAGAAATGGCTATTTTTCGTATGAAGTCAAGTGCTAGCAACACGTTAGTCTTTCCTGAAGCATTAGCTCCATAGAGGATACCGAGTTTTAATACTTTCGTATCGTTGATAGTGGTACAGTAATATTCTTCTGAAACCTTATCTGCAGAGGCTTCAAAACTTAATATCTGCCAATCCTTAGCTGATCTGAAATTTCTAAATTTAAACTCTAAAATCATACTCCAATATATTAAAAATGCGACTATTTTGCAAATATAGCATTTTAAGCTATTTATTCTACATTTTAATCTATTCTTTTTTTAGCTATAAAAAAAGGTGCACCTCCTTTCCTACTCTCGGAAGAAGGTGCACCACACAAACAAAACAAACAATAGACGACCTTCACAGGCGGTATTTCATATATAACTCAACTAATTATAACTCAATTTCATTTTTAACGTAAATTCTCTCCCTGTATTCAGACGGAGTCATACCGGTATGTTCACGAAAGAATCTTGTCATAACAGAGTTCGACTGGAAATTCGTGCGTGATGCCACTTCTTTTATTTCAAGGTCAGAATCCCGTAGAAGAGCCTTTATCTCAAGAATGGAATATTCTATAATCCAGTCTTTTGCCGAACGGCCGCTCATATCGGTAATTACCATTGTAAGATGCTTGGCGGACACACACATCTTTTTCGCATAAAACGCAACATCCCGACTTACGGTATGAAATTCGATCACCAAACAAAAAAAGTCGAATAAAAGTTTTTCTTTGCGGGTATATTTTACTAATTCGGCCGCCTTCGGATTTCTTTTATAAGCTACATATATATCCCAATAGAAAACGCGCAACAGTTGCATGATAGATTCCCGTCTGAATAAGTTGCAGGGCAAATTGATACGGTAAATCAGTATATGGCAAAAATGAATGAAGCGTTGACATTCTTCATCGTATAGCGGAATACTGAAGTTCTTTCGCATATAGAAAAAGAAATCAAGGGTCGGTGTGCATACTCCGCTTATCGTATCCATAAACAAGTTTTTGGATACTTTGAGAAAAGTCATTGAAAAGTCATCGCTAATCTCTGTGACAGCAGCCAACTGGAAAGGAAAATAACAACCAGATCATTGGAAACAATCCGTCGTTTATTACCAAAAACATTGAAAAGCGCACTGCCTCCCGTACATATCCCGTTTATCCCTTCTTCAAGATACATAGGATTTTCATCAAGAGGTAAATCGTCTATTTTAGTATAGACATTGAACTCTTCTGTTTCTGATATATTGTCGAGTACTTCATTTTGCCTATATGGCTTATTATCTTTCATTGACTGCAATTTATGCTATTATGCTGTTTGTCTTTATTTCTTGCTTCTATATATACATATGTTAATCGTGACATTTTGATTAAGTAAATTGTACAATCAAAGATATGGGAAAGATATATAAGAAACTTTCTTTATCTTTCATCAGAATCATCAGTGCCAGAAAATATTCACCTTCATCAATATCAGGAATGGTTGTATACACTTTATCGTCCGAATATTTATGAATATCACCACATTCTATCAACATTCTGTCATTTACTGAAGACACAAGGTATAGATTGGCGCTATCCCATGTTAACATATCCAAGTGATGTCCAGTGATGACAATGGGGGCTTGTGGTGTAATCCTCCCATTACATTTTTTACTTGAAGGATCATATACTTTTTCAATGGCAGGGAATGGTGCTCCTTCAATCATTAATATTTCGGCTTTTATCGTTTTCATTTTGTATGATAATAAGTGTGTATATAAACTGATGATGATTTTGTTCGTAACTCATTTTAATGGAATATCCCGGATACAGCGGAGATAATAAGACTTCTGCGTTTTATCGTTATAACCTGCATATATCCAATATCCTGTTATATGATCATCAGGATAGAATCGCATTGACCATACATCTTTTGAATCTCCTCCTTTCTCTGTTGCAGACCAATAATAAGTGGCCCCTATTGTGGAAAGAGCGAATGGCTGAAAACCGGTTGTTGCCTTAGTCTCCTCCATTTTTTTATAAAAAAGT
>OGNI01001583.1_pt1 | contig 11023 bp, 12 predicted proteins | sample 1573421 | NCBI WGS metagenome assembly OGNI01 (sample SAMEA2581928, study PRJEB24529) | metagenome | biome: Human gut stool | place: China | collected 2011
ATGAATATGTGATTGCACATGCAAGTTTGAGACAGTATTGGAGAATAGAACCGCTACCAGAAGACTGCCAGGAATTAACGGAGAAATACATATCAGGACTAAGTTATGTGAATTACAATCTGCTCGTTACAGATTGGGATAGCAGCAATGTGGAGGACATTCTGATGCCTTGTATGTATGAAGATGTTTATAGGATTTCTACGGGGGAAAATCTGAAAACTGAGGGTTGGAAGATTCCGGCAGAGGAATATGAAAGGATAATGACTACTTATTTTCCGGTATCGGTAGAACAGTTGAGAGAGCATTGTGGATATGATGAGGGCAGCAATAGCTATGAATATGAGATGATTTATGCCAGCCCATACCCACCTTTCGGAGAAGTAGTTGACTATACAAAAAATGCGGATGGAACGATTACACTTATCGTGGATGGAGTATGGCCGGATTATAATTCTGATCTCGCTTTTCGGAATACGGTTGTGGTCCAGCCATTTGAAGACGGAACTTTCAGGTATCTTTCCAATTCTATAGAACAAATAGAGTTGGAACTGCCGCCAATAGCAAAAGCACATTAAATTTGCTTTGAAAGAAAGGATGATATTATGGCATTAAAGAAAAAAAGCATTTTGCTGATTATGGCATTTCTGATTGGATGCTTCGTATGTGCCTGTGGAAAAGAAGATAGTATTGTGGATGAATCTCTTGTGGAAGATACGGAAGATGTATCTTCCACGGAGGAGATAAAAAGTGCCGAGGAAGAGGCTGCAGAACAATGGGAAAAGGGCTACGACCTTCCGGTAGATGAACAGGAAAGGGAAGAAGCTGAGACTGACTGTAAAAAGCTGATGGAACTTTATCTTGACATTTATGAAACAGCAGATAAAGGGATAGCATCTAATGTTGTTTTGGATGATCAAACGGTTTTGGAAATGCAGAGGAAGCTAAAGGATGCAGGATGTCTGGTTACAACAATGGTAACATATTCTAACATGGAGAATTATGAAAGTGTTGACAGTTTTCTGAAAGAATGTATGGAAGGGAAAAGAGGCTCTGTGGTGATTTATGAAATCCACAATGATGGTGGACTGGGCAGAATGAAATTCATTTTTGATGGAACGGATATGTATGTTGTGAGTACAAGAGGAATCTGGAATGCTGACAACAAGCCGGGAATTTCGTACATTTCTTATACGAGACTCAAAGAATGGAAATACACGGAAAAAGGATGGTTCTGCTATGAGCTGTGTGTGCCAGAGCCGCCAGAGGTTAGTGAAATTATGGATGGAAGCTGCCTGATCAGAATAAAACCTATGACAGAGGAACAGTGTGAAATGTCTGAACGTTGTGTTCGGGGGCTTGGATATCAGGGACAGAACCTTTTGTGTTCCAACTGGAATGTAGAAAATATGAGTGAGTTGGATTATAACGGAATGTTTGAATATCTGTATGGAATGAAATATGGAGAAAAGTTCAATTCTGAAGATTATCCAAATGGCATTCCTAAAGAAGAGTTCGAAAGTCTGATTATGGAGTATCTTCCCATAACAGCGGAGCAGATACGAGAGTACGCAGTATTTGATGAGGAAAACCAGACCTATCTTTGGGCGAGACTTGGGTGCTTCAATTATGCGCCTACCTTCTTTGGAACTTCTCTGCCGGAGGTTGTCGACATCAAAGAAAATGAGGATGGGACGGTTACGTTAACGGTGGAGGCAGTTTGCGACATGGTCATTTGCGATGATGCAGTCATAACCCATGAACTTACGGTAAGGTTTGCAGAGGATGGCAGTTTTCAGTATTTGGGGAATGAAATCCTAAATGACGGAATTATGCATATACCAGATTACCAATACCGTATTAAAGAATGATTTGATAATACTGGTGTTTTATGGTATTTTTACAGATATGAAGAAAGGAGACTTACATGAAATATATTTATAAAATCACGGGAAAAGTAAGTTTAATACTATATATATTTATGTTGTATCAATTCTGGCATCTATGTCAATATGGTGGCTTGAGAAGGCATATACCGATGTTGGCGTTAGGTATAATAGGATTGGTTGGCACAGTGGTTCTCTGGCTGATTTCGAAAAGGCATAATCAAGAAGTTAATTCAGGAGATAATGGAAATAAGAAACTTTTCTATACGGAAATGATACTCCTTATAGCAGCAACTTTATTCTTTGGTGGACGTATCGTTTATTCTGCAGTTCCGTATCACGGGGCACTGTCTTGGAAACTTGATGAGTGGATGCGTAAAAAAGAAGTAGAACTGGAGCATAATAATCTTTTTGAGGATGGTGTAGAAGGGATTCTGATGGATTTGGATGAAGCATTGCAACTGCCGGAAGAACTCTATATTGCAAATAAATATCAGGTGTCATTTGATGAAAACGGAACGATTCAAAGGATTTATGCATTCATATATGGAAAAAATGAGGCTGGAGAGAAAAAAACGTATCTTATTGATTATGACGCAGACAGCAGTAATGATATGACTGTTTGGATAGATGGTAATGTGAATGGAGAATATAGTGACGATATGCGTTTGTCTCCAATGATTGAAATTTTGAACAATTCAGACTGGACGAGTCAGGTAGAGGCGTGGGCTGAAACATTTGAAGAGCAGCAGATTTATGAAATACTCTATATGGGGCGAAGATCTTTTAGTTCAGAGGAAGGCTTACAATATATTTCGGGAGATGCAGATGGTGATGGAACTGAAACAGGAACCGGCAATTTTACTCAGCTTAGAAGCGGTGGAGAAATCGTTGGGTTTGAGGTATCTTTGCATATTCCTGATTTAAATAGTGTCACACCTGTTCGATATATTATGGAGCCTGAGTACGTCAGTCAACAAGAATTGAAGCAGGAGAATACGATGCAGCAGGTGGAGGATGCTAAAGATACAGAAAGTTGGACTGTGGATCAAAGTGATGGAACTATGTATTTCTTTTTAGATGAAAATAATGGATGGCGTTTGGTGATAACGGATGCAGCTGCCGGAAGCAGATTTTATGTAATGGAAAAGACAATGGATGGTGGTTCTACTTGGGAATGCATAAATGATGATCCGTTCAGTGGACAATTGGGAGTTGCAGAAGGTTTAATATTTTATGATGAGAACTTTGGGGTTGCAGGAATTACAGGCGCATCCCAGTCCTATTCCCGCTTATATGTCACTCGCGATGGCGGAAGGACCTTTGAAGAAATGAAACTTCCAATGGATCTTGTTTCAGAATTACCACAAATCGCTATCGATTGCGGATTTACGGTGGAGGATTTTGATTACCTGAATATGCCTGAAAAAGAGGACGACACATTGACGATAACGGTTACCACAGATGCAGCGGAGAAAGATGGGATTGTATTTCAGTCAACTGATTATGGAGCGACATGGGAATACAAAGGGCTTGTTCAGATAGCGAATTAAGAAAAATCGGGTAAAAGTCAGAGATTGACCTTTACCCGATTCTTTATTTCCAGATATTCATGTCAGACAAGATAGACATGGTTATTTCAGTTGCGTTGCCTCCGGTAGCATCGCTGTCTGCACCAATGTTGGTAGCAAAAAAGTATGTATTATCTGCAGTTTCGATATAACCGATAAACCATCCGTTCACATCCTGGCCATCCACACGTCCGGTTCCGGTCTTTCCGTAGAATGTTCCGGCATCGGAAGAAGAAAGGCAGATGGAATCTTTTACTGCATTGATGTTTTCAGGAGCAAATCCAAAGTTGTTATTCTGCAGCTGGGTTAAAAGTTCGACTTGCTCTATTGGAGAAATTTTCAAGGAAGACTCCATCCAATAGGTGGAGAAATCACCGCTCATGTTCTTATTTCCATATCCGATTTCCTTGATATAATCGTAAACGGAAGTAGTACCAAGTTGTTCGTCCACTGATTGGAAGTACCAGTTCACAGATGAAGCCATAGCAGACTGCAAGGTCTGATCAGCGTTCCATGCTTCAAACGGATAGTTTTCTCCATTCCATGCAATAAAAGAATCCTGTGGTGTAATGACACCTTCTTCCAATCCAAATAAAGCATCATATATCTTGTAAGTGGAATCCGGTGCAACTCGTAGCGTAGCATGTTTTATATCATGTATGCTCCAGACATCATTTCTAAGATCGTATAAAACAAAGCTTCCTTCGTATTTTCCAAAGTATTTAGAAAAATCTACATATGAAATATTTTCTGAGGAAGATTTCCATTGGTAGCGACTTTCGTCCGCTGCATATGTAGAAATAAAAGGTGTAAGTCCCATTATTAGAACTGTGGTCAGTATAAAAGCAGTCATGCCTTTTAATTTCTTGCAAAACGTTGGTTTCTCATAAGAGGCAATGTTGATAATGCGACGCTTCATTTGTTTCATGTTTCCGCTAAGGTTGGCGGCAAAAGGAAAAGGAGAAAAGGAGACCTTTTCTATAAAGTTAATCAGCGTATTTCCGTAATCCTCATAATCGTCCTCTTCAAGCATTTTTAGAACAGAAGTGTCACAGGCAACTTCTCTGTCGTTACGCATTTCTCTTAGTGCAAACCAGACAAAGGGGTTAAACCAATAAAGCACTCCGGCAAAGTTCATAAGATAATTGGCAATGGCATCCTTATGTCTGTAGTGTTGCAGTTCATGCAATAGCATATATCTCATATCAGATTCATGATAATCTGAGATTAAATGAATTGGCAGATAAATACATGGCTTCAAAAATCCTACAATAATAGGGGATTTCAAAAAAGCGGTACTGTACACAGGAATATTCCTTATTATTTTCATCTCATTCAAACATCTGTTATACAGTCTGCGAACTTTCGGATTCTGAAGGGGAAGTGCAGATCTCTTTATAGTGCGTAAACGAAGAGAAGATTTGATTACCAATATCATCATCACAAGCATTCCCACAATCCAAATACTCAATAAAATGTACCCGGTAACGGATGATGTGTCATGGTTTACAGAAAGGGCAAAGTCATTCATCCAATTTGTAGTACCAGATAAATCGGTATTCATAACATTATTTGTACCAACATCGGCATGAGAAGTGGTGGAGTTTTGTACGCTACTGAGCCATGAGAAAATTTGCGGGAAACTAACTAGACGGAAGGGCATAAAAGGTACTGCTAAAAGTCCGAGTAACAGCAACCACAGATTATACTGCATCCGGCTGGACAAGTTGTTTCTGAATACCCATTTGGCTATCAAAAGAATTCCGATGATACCGCTGATCAATACATTGCATAATAAAAAGCGTATCATGAAATTAGCCATGTTAATCGCCTCCTTTTTTTCCTCTCTTGGATAGAAGAGAGCGAAGCGTTTCTATTTCTGGTTCTGTCAGTTTGTCATTTTCTATGTATGCAGATAACATAGCTGTAATATCCCCGTCATAATAACGATTAAGAAAGGAATTACTTTCTTGGCAAATATATTCACTTTCTTTTACTAATGGAGTATAAACGAAAACACGACTTTGTTTTTCATAAGTGAGTACACCTTTAGTAACAAGACGTTTAATAAGTGTTTGTATCGTTTTAGGACTCCAGCTTGTGGACTGCAGTAATTTTTCTGTTATTTCATTGGTGTTAATTGGAGCATGTTTCCATACGATTTTCATAACTTCATATTCAGCTTCGGAAATCTGCGGCAAGTCACTCATTTAAAATCCCTCCTAAAATCTTACGGTTGTAATAAAAATATTATAAGTTCTAATTTTTCTGCTGTCAATTCAAACAAACAGGTTGATTTAAAATCTTACTTGTGTAATAATTAAAATATTACACAAGTAAGATTTTAGAGAGGAGAAAAAATATAAGCAAAAATAATTGAAAATAAGAAAACCAATAGTGTCAAATAGATTCTATTGGTTTATCAAAGAGTAGGGTTATCTTGTTTTCGCAGTAATTCAAGCAAATAACGAACCATAGGTAACAAATCATTTGCTTCCTGTTCCGTGCAATCATTTATTAAGGTAAGGAGCTTCTGAAGATTTGGCTTCTGGTCGTTGCTATCCGGATAGAAAATCTTATCTGCTGGTATCTTAAGATATGTAATCAATGGATACAGTTTCTCAAATTTCGGATTACCACGTCCGGCTTCGATGTTCAATATAGTGCGTTGATCTAGATTAAGAATTTCTGCCAGCTTTTCCTGTGAAAGACCGAGTTCTGTACGGGCTTCACGTACTGCGTTGGCAAGATTTTGTTTTATATCCTGCATTGTAATTCACCTCGATAGTAGTTTACATTACACATCGACAGGAGTGAATTGCGTTAGAATACAGAGCGAATATGGAGTACAGTACATGTGGAGACTGTAGTTTTGATGTCAAAGGTGAACCCTAAGAAGTAAAAAATATGTAGTAAATAAAAGGCTTTTCAGAGAGCTATCGTTAAAGAGTACGATTGGCTGCTGGAAAGCCTTGTATGCCGAGCTGCTGACTACCGGCAAGCTGAACGATTACCTTGCAGACCTCAACGAGCAGGCAAAAGCAATGTTTTCTCGGCTGGTAAAGCAGCTTTCCGAAAAAGAGGGCATAACGGAAGCCCTCAAAGCGGAAAATCAAATGCTGTGGGTGCAGAGGATGAACAACATACGTAGTGCTGCTATGGAAAGCGTTGCAAACGATTTGATTTACTGTTAGGAGGACGGCTATGAAGGTCAAGCTGGACGATTATGAGGTGAGGGTGCTGATAAACGGCTTAATACAGCAGCACAGGAGCAATGACGCAGAAACCAACGGTCAGATTGACGCCCTCGCCCTTCGCCTGTGCGACATTGCAGAAGCAATGAAGCCGGGACGGAAGAAGAAAATCTCTTTTGAGCCGGTAGAAATCAGAGTAATTCGACATTGCCTTATAGAGTGGCGAAACCGAGAGATACAGGCAGAAAGACACGGTGCGGTGGATGCCTTAAACGAACTGCTGATATGGTTTACCCGCTAAAGAGAAAAGTCGTTGTCACAGACGGCGGCTTTTCCTTTTCGGGTAGTATTCAAGAAGTCATAAAGTTCCGTGAGTAATGGAAGAAGGCAATGCTTTGAGAAAAAGATGAGAGCAATATTCTGAAAACTACTTGAGATTTTGGGGAAAATCTGCTAAAATACTTTTGTATATCTATGGGGTGGGGGAATTCATATCCTTTTGCCTTAGAAATTATGGAAGGAGGACTTGACTATGGCAAACGGAAATGCGACAATTATTGTCGGCTTGGATCGGCTTGGATCGGCTTGGATCGGCAGGAGCATAGCGCCGTTTTTTCAGCGTGTCAAGTCTTATTTCATACAATTTATAACGAACCAGTTGCCGGAGACAGGGCGCATTATGCCTTGGCTTCGGCTTTTTGCGTTTGCCGGAAGGATGGTGGTTTGATATTGAAGTCCTAACCACGACCGGCAAATCGAGCTTTTCCGGTTAAACCTTCTATCTTCTTCGGCGTGTCCGCTGTCGGAGGAAGAAAATAGCGGATAGAATTATTTTGGAGGAATGAAAATGAAGAAGAAACTTCTAAGCCTTTTGCTTGCGTTGTGCCTTGTGATGGCACTTGTTCCGATGACAGCGTTTGCTGAAGGAACTTCAGTAGATAATTGGGACGGCTCGGCAGACACGAGCTGGTATACGAGTGCGCCTGACGCTTCGGAATATCATATTTCAACGGCAGAACAGCTTGCAGGTTTGGCACAGCTGGTGAATACTGACCCCGGAACTACAAATTTTGCAGGGAAAACTTTCTATTTGGAAAATGACCTTGATTTATCCGGACATGAATGGATTTCGATTGGTACTGTCCTCGGCGGGGATTACCCTGAATACAGTTTTTGTGGTGTATTTGACGGACAGGGTCATGTGATCTCAAATCTCTACTCTCATGAATCATACATTGAGGGCGCGGATGAGTCCCATAATTTACTTAGAAATGCTCTGTTCGGCAGTGTTTACAACGGAGAAGTTAAAAACCTTGGTGTTGCAAACGCTGAAATCTGGATTGATCCTAAAGATAACAGTGCCGCAGGTAAAGGTATTTTAGTTGACTGGATGGGTAAGTCCAAAATCACGAACTGCTGGACATCCGGCAGTATTTACAGCGGCACCAAAATAGAAAAGAATATTGGCGGTATCGTTGGTGTTACCGTGCAGGGCTGCACCATTTCCGGTTGCTATTCTACTGCAACGCTTACAGGCAATTTCACGAATTCCGAGGGGTATTATACAGATCCGCAGTATTTACCACCGGATACCATTGGTGGTATTGTTGGTGCAAGATTTGATGGCAATTTAACAGTCACAGATTGCTGGTTCGGCGGCAAAATTGTTGTCAATTCTATTCTGGCTGCCGTTGGCGGAATTGTTGGATATGCCGACACTGCAACTGTCAAGAATTGCATGGTCGTTACTAAGGATATTGGCAGAGATTCCGTAACAGAAGAAGTTAACACCTGCTGGGTAGCTTATGCCCTCGGCGGCACAGTAGAAAATTGCTATTGGCCGAATGACGAGAAAGCATATGACCCGTCTCCGCTTGCGTATGTAGGAGGACAAAGTAACGAAGAACAAGGTACTGCCATCACAGACTTTACCTCCGCAGATGTTCTCACTGGCCTTCAGACTAATGCCGGTGCGGGCGTTGAATGGGTTGCCAGAATCGGTCATCCAACTTTTGTGTGGGATGACAATAACATCCCCGCTGATTACACAGCTGTCGATGCAGCCATCGCAAGGGCAACGGCTCTTGATAGCAGCCTTTATACAAATTATTCTGCGGTAGAAGATTCCATTAACTCTGTTGACCGAGCAAAAAGCAAAGCCCAGCAAACAGAGGTTGATGCAATGGCAAAGGCTATTGAAGATGCCATTGCTGCCCTGCAATACAAGGATGCTGATTACACAAAGGTTGATGCAGCCATTGCCAAAGCAAATGCACTAAACAAGAATGACTACAAGGATTTCTCCGGTGTGGAAGCTGCCGTCAATGCTGTTGTCCGTGACAAGAATATCACTGAACAGAGCGAAGTTGATGCAATGGCGAAGGCTATTGAAGATGCCATTGCTGCCCTGCAATACAAGGATGCCGATTACACAAAGGTAGATGCAGCCATTGCCAAAGCAAATGCACTGAACAAGGATAACTACAAGGACTTCACCGGCGTGGAAGCCGCTGTCAAGGCTGTTGTCCGTGGTAAAAATATTACGGAGCAATCCGAAGTAGACAAGATGGCAAAGACTATCGAAGATGCGATTGCTGCTCTTGAGAAAAAAACTGCCAGTACCAAACCGGGAACATCCGATAAGAGTCCGCAGACCGGCGATACAAGCAACCTTGCACTGTGGATTGCCCTGTTGTTCATCAGCGGCGGTGCAGCCATTGGCACAACGGTTGTAAGCAGGAAGAAAAAGTACAACAGATAATTGAATAGCGTTCCCTTGCTCCAGCTTCCGAGCAAGACAAAAGCGTCGTAGAAATACGGCGCTTTTTTGTTACCCGGAAGCGACAAACAGCGACTTGTGAATGACGGACGGTAAGGATACCGCCGCTAAAACAAAGCCGCTCATATCGAAAGAAAACGCCCAAAATCGCCCCGAAACCATACAGCGGGGTCAGGTTTTGGGCGTTTCTGCGTTTCGGGAGCAAATCGGCAATTAGGCAGCGATAAGGAGGTGTCCGTTATGCCCCGTATGCCGAAATACCTCAAGAGAGAATGGGCGTTCCTTCTTGATGAGCGTGGCAGGAAGAAATACAACGAGCTTTGTGCAATCTTATGGAATAAATCTTATTTGTATTGAAGAAGGAATTGACTCGTCACAGACAAGTGGAAAACTTTTAATCTCTGTTTTGTCTGCGGTTGCAGAAATTGAAAGAGAGAATATCATCGAGCAGACAATGAATGGACGGAGGGAAAAGGCACGGCAAGGTGGTTGGAATGGCGGATTTGCACCATACGGATATTATCTGAAAGATAATCAGCTTTTGATAGAAGAAACGGAAGCTGAAGCAATCAGAATTGTCTATTATTGGTGTTCATCCACATAATGCGAATGAATTACTTAAGTGGTTACAGAAAAGTGGATTCCCTGATATTATGTTAGGAGATTTTAATGCGGGAGATTATAAGAAAAGATGCGAGGATAGTAAGTTTAAAGATAATAGAAATAATTATAGGAAACTGATATTGGAATATACGGATATATGTAACGGGCAAAAGACAAGACGAATGGTTTTTCCTAACGGCTTTGTGTATGAAACGCCAATTGACCATGTATTAATTAAGGATAGTAGTGAACTTAAAAAAAAGTATCAATGCAAAATTGTTAAGATAGAAAGAAATGAGGATAATGTGTCAGACCATTATCCGATATATTTTAAATTATCATGTTTAGATGAGGCAGATAAATTACATTAAACTTGGAGACAAATTGGTGCTAGAATATAAATAGTACAAGCCAAAATGAGAAATTCCAAATACACATAAGCATGGTACAATAGAGATATGCTGAAGGAGGATCTCATATGGCAACGCAACATGACAAACAATTTAAACTTGATGCAATCCAGTATTATCAAGATCATAAAGATCTCGGTGTACGTGGATGTGCTGAAAATCTTGGCATCGGATACAGCACACTAACAAAGTGGCTAAAAGACTTCCGGGAATCAGGTGATATTCTTGCTCGGGGTTCTGGTAATTACGCATCCGATGAGCAGAAGGAAATCGCTCGTCTCAGACGTGAATTACGTGATGCCCAAGATGCTCTTGATGTATTAAAAAAAGCAATCAACATTCTGGGAAAATGACGGAAGTCATTTATCTCAAAGTATCTGAAAAGACGGAAGCTGCCAAAAAGGCTGGACGCCGGGTTTCCGTCTCCGGAATGTTGAAATTTTTAGGTGTCTCACGTTCAGGATATCATGCATGGCTCCACCGCGTGCCTTCTGATACAGAAAAACGCCGTGAATCTGTAAAAGAAAAAATACAGGATATTTATGATGATTCCAAGCAGAACTACGGTGCTCCAAAAATCACT
>OGNI01001588.1_pt1 | contig 10981 bp, 9 predicted proteins | sample 1573421 | NCBI WGS metagenome assembly OGNI01 (sample SAMEA2581928, study PRJEB24529) | metagenome | biome: Human gut stool | place: China | collected 2011
GTGAGCAGTACAAACAGGTGATTCACTCAAAGATGATGCATTATGTAGAGACCTACAACGCTTCCGAAGGATACTTTGGTACGCAGAACGATCTTTCGGACCCTGCCATGTTGCTGATGATCGACTACGGTATTTTCTACGAGTTCGTTCCGCTGGAAGAAGTTGATAAGGAAAATCCACGTGCTTACTGCCTCGAAGAGGTGGAACTTAACAAGAATTACGCAATGGTGATTTCTACGTCCTGCGGATTGTGGCGATACATGATCGGTGATACGGTGAAGTTTACCAACAAGAACCCATATAAGTTCGTCATCACAGGACGTACGAAGCATTTCATCAATGCTTTTGGAGAAGAACTGATTGTAGATAATGCCGAAAAAGGCCTGGCTAAAGCTTGTGCCGAGACGGGAGCGCAGGTTTGCGAATACTCTGCAGCACCGGTGTTTATGGATGAGAACGCAAAATGCAGGCACCAGTGGCTAATAGAATTTGCCAAAATGCCGGATTCCGTAGAAAAGTTCGCTTCGATACTTGACGCTACGCTGAAAGAGGTTAACTCTGACTATGAAGCCAAACGATGGAAAGATATCGCTTTGCAACCATTGGAAGTGATCGTAGCCCGTCAGGGATTGTTCCATGACTGGCTGGCACAGAAAGGAAAACTGGGAGGACAACACAAAGTACCCAGATTAAGCAATACACGCGAATATATAGAAGCAATGCTGGTGCTGAATAATAGCGCTCATCCGGAAGAATAACCAAAAACCAAAACATAACTGCCACAAGTTTTCTCTATTATAGAGATTACTTGTATAAGGAGAGAGCGTCAAAACAACTCTCCGATTTCTTTCAGGCACGGATTACACGAATTACATGGATAAGTTTATTCTCTTTCCTTGTTTATTCGTGTAATCCGTGCCTTAGTTATGTCGATTAGCAAGCTAAGTTTTGTTCTAAAAAACTTGCGTCAGAGCGTTCATCTTCCCAATATGTAAGATTACCGGGCGTTGACTATGATTCCTCCTCCTAGTAGCAATCCGTCTCCATAGAATGCAGCAGCCTGTCCGGGAGCAATGGCTGTTAATGGTTCATGAAGCTGCACGTGCAGTAAATGATCCGATGTGACGGTAATCGTGCCATGGTTTTCCTGCTTGCGATAGCGTATCTTCACAATTATGTCAGAGCGTCCTAAAGTACGCTCCTGATTTACAAGATTCCAATCTTTCAACCACATTTCTGTTTTTTCCAACGATGAAAGAGAAGCCAACATCACTTCATTCTTTTCAGGATCAATCTCTTTCACAAATACAGGACGATTCAGATGAATGCCCAAACCGCGTCTCTGCCCAATAGTATAAAAGGGATAGCCCTCATGCCAGGCAATAAAATTCCCCTTTTCATCGACAAATCTTCCTCTTCTGATTCTGTCAGACCAGGTCTGTTTATCGTTGCCCGATGTCTGACTATTGTTGATTGATGCCTCACTATTACTGACCGACATCTGACCATTTCTGACCAACCAGTCTTTTAAAAAGGTCCGATAGTCCATCGGGCAAAAACAGACACCAATACTATCCTTTTTGGTTGCCACCTTTCGAAAACCATGTTCAGCAGCCCAGGCACGGGCTTCAGCTTTCGTAATATCGCCCATCGGCAACAGCATCCTATTAAGAATATCCTGTTTCAATCCCCATAAGAAGAAGGTTTGATCCTTATCCGAATCGGCGGCGTATGTTATATAAAAGGTTTCATTTAGTTGTATATTCTGTGCATAATGCCCGGTAGCGATGTAGAAAACGCCCATTTCATCGGCAATTTTAGCAAGCAGAGGCCATTTCAGGTAATTATTGCACAAGGTACAGGGGACCGGAGTACGTCCTGCCAGGTATTCCTGCACAAAATATTCAATAATCTGCCGGGCAAATATTTCACGGGCATCGTATGTTATATGCCGTATTCCTAAACGTTCTGCCAGATTACGGGCATCTTCCAGATACTCTGTCGAGCCATTCAATTCATAAAAACGAAAGGTTACCCCGATTACTTCATAACCGGCTTCCAGCAATCGCATAGCAGCAACAGAGCTATCTGTACCGCCACTCATTCCAAGCAATACGCGTTTGTTTTCCTCTATCATGCTGCAAAATTAAGTATTTTCCCGTATCTTTGTCAGTTAAAGCCTAAAAGAGAATGAAAGAGAGACCAACTAACGGACAAGTTATAATCGTTTTCACAGAGCATCCGATACTCGGCATATTACTGATTCCGTATATTGCGGAAAGGCTGAACGATGGCACCTTGCAATTAGTGGAGCAAGCGTTTCACGCCTCTCCGGAAGCTATGAGCATAATGAGCGAAGCGGAAAGACAAGCTATCGATATCGCTTCATACTATACAGAAAAGTATCTGATGGGCCTCTACTCCCGTGAAAAAACAGTATCACGCTTTCTACATAAGCTATCCGAAGATCCGGAACGAATTAAAAATAACATTCGCCCGTTTATCGAAAACGGACTGCCTTTTTATCAGAAACAAGCCGGTAGCAAAATCTTATACGCCCATCATATTTATCATATCAACCCTCACGACGTAGAAATTCGCGTAACGTTTCATGTTGACAGTAAAACGTTCCGTTATCAGTTGCAGTGTTATTATGAAGGGCAACCGTTCTCTTTGAGTGAGTTAAAACCGGTAGTTGTACTGACCTCCTCGCCGGCCACTCTATTATTGGGAATGGAGTTATATTTCTTTCCGCACATTGAAAGCGCACGTATCTTACCTTTCACAAAGAAAAGATCGATTAGCGTAGACGCTTTGCAGATTGAAAAATACATAGACAACATCGTTATTCCAATTGCACGTTATCACGATATCGAGACTCACGGTTTGAATATTACTGAAGAAGAATTTATCAAAGCCTGGATGTTTGCCAAAGAAGTCCGTAAGCGTTATACGATTTTAAATAAGATCAATTTACAGCCGGAGATTTTCAGACAGATGTATGAGATGCTGGTAAAGGAATGTAAGTAATATGCTGTATGTACATAAGTTTATTTCGGGCTGGCTGCTGCCGCCCGGCGGTATTATTGTAATGCTGTTTTTACTGTGCGGTTATTGTTTTAAGAAACGCAGCAGACTTCGTTATCCTTTAACAGCAGTAACGGTCACTTTATATCTGTTTTCGATTCTTCCTGTTGCCGGAATGCTGATGCAGGGACTGGAAAAGCAGTATGTTCCTCCGGCGTTGGAAAAAATAATCGGTAAAACTGATGCTGTAGTTGTTCTTGGTGGCGGAGCGGTCAGGGATGTGCCTGATATCAGTGGTAGAGAGGCCTTGTCGGCGGTCTCTATGAATAGACTGATCACCGGGGTGCGTTTGCAGAAACGATTAGATATCCCGATCATTATCAGCGGTGGGCAGGTTTTTGCCGACAGTGGTACAGAAGCTACAGTGGCAGAAAAAGTGCTGCTAGAGCTGAGTGTACCGCCACAACAGATTTTTACTGATACCGAAGCAAGAAATACAACTGAAAATGCTGCTAATGTTGCTGCGTTGTGCCGTGAACAGCAGTGGCAGAAAATCGTATTGGTGACCTCTGCTTTTCATATGCCGCGCAGTGTACTGAATTTTGCGGATAAAGGTTTGGACATAGTGCCTTTTCCCTGTGATTATCAGCTGAGCGGAAAAATGCAGCTAAGTATTTTTAGCTTTATGCCGCAGGGGTTTGCGCTGGAGCTTTCTGCAATGGCGTTAAAGGAATATTTAGGGCTGCTGGCTTTAAAGATATTGTAAAAATAATCATGGTAAAATAAAAACACCTGGTCGGTAAACCAGGTGTTTTTATTATTTGCTTAAAAGTTTTTGAGCCTCTGCTTCATCAGGCGTAGCATAGTAGGTTGTTTGATCGGTATAGATCACAAACCCAGGTTTAGCGCCATTGGGTTTCTTGACAAAACGCCGCTCGGTACAGTCTACAGGTACCTTGCTGCCGCTGCGGCTTTTGCTGAAATACGCGGCCAGTAGAACTGCTGCTGCAATATCACTTGCCGTTGCCTGGGGCAGCGTTGTTTTTAAGATGACATGTGATCCGGGAATGTTTTTAGTATGGAACCATTGTATGATGATAAAGGTGAGCCTATCGTGCTAATGTAAAAGTCACGTAGTCGTTTTGTTTATTATTTTTACCGATATATAAGGTCGTTTCTTTGGAAAGCTTTATGAGCAGCGGCTCCGATTTTGGTTCCTGACCTTTATGTTTTTTGCCCTGATTCTGCAGCAGTCCTGCGGTGATAAGCTCCTGTTTTATTTCAGCAATTTCGTTCTTGGTTGTTGCCGTAGTCAGTGAAGCGTCAATGGAAGCCAGGTAATTGAGCATCTCCCTGGTCGTTTCAATTTGGTTTTGGACTTCGCTTTGTGCACGTTTATATTTATTGTACCGTTTATAATAAGCCTGTGCGTTTTCAGTAGGTGAAAGTAAGGGGGATAATTGGATTTCAAGCGGCTCGTTGTCATAAATATTAAGCAGTTGGCAGGAACTTTGTCCCTTGCTGATCTGATAAATATTAGCCATGATGGTATCGGCGATCATCCGCTGTGCTTCAGCTTTATCAGCGGTAAGCAGATCTTTTTCCAAAACCGGCAGCTTCTTTTCCAGACGCTGACTTTCGCCGATGACTAATTTTTGCAGTGTTTCCTGTTCAGGTAGTTGAATTGGCGTCAGGGTGACTGCATAATTAAGCGCACTGTTGATATCTGGCAGTTGTTTAGTATTACAGCCTGGTTCCAAAATCGTGGGCGCAAAAGGCAGAATAGTCTTGACCTGATTAGTGCGGCTGATGACAGCATATACCGGCGCTGATGTTTGCTGATTAGCTGATTGCTGTAATGAATAGATTGCATTGGCGAGACGTTGTTCTTCCTCTGCAGTCAAAGCAGTTGTGTTGCTATCTATACCAGCCGCAGCTAAAAGCTCGGATGCAGTTATTTTGCCAATGCCTGTAGTGGCAGCGATCAAAGCAGCTAAGCTGTTTTTAGTTTTAAATTCGTGCATTGCCTCAATGATTGCATTAGCTGGAGCTGTTAAAATAGAAAGGCCGGTCTGCTGAGGCGGCGCAAGATAAGGCAGATTAGGCATGATCTGCCGGAAAGAACTCATTGCTTTATTAACATGCTTCAAGCTGTCGAAAATCAGACCGTTTTCGGCAAAAATGATATTGCTGTTTTTGCCGGTCAGTTCAAAAATCAGTTGTTTAGTAACTATTTGTCTAGCGGTACCGATTGTATCAATATCTATGGTAATGATACGATCCAGACCGCTTTGCTCGATTCTGGTTATACGGCCTTCTTCCAGATGCTTGCGCAGCAGCATACAAAAAGCCGGAGGACTTTCGGGACGTTCGGGTAAATTATTCGGCAGGTACAGCATCGGGGAACCGCAGCTGAAATCAGCAAGCAATGCCGCAGTATCGCGTTCGCGTTTTACAAGCAGCAGCAGCGACTCGTATGAGGGCATAAAAACCTTGTAGATCTTGCCGCCTAAAAGCTCTTCTTTTAGTTTATTTGTTAAAATATGCAAGGTCAAACCTTCTAAATTCATTGATTTGCTCCTTTTTACTTCGTTTTTTAGTGATTTTGATTTGCACGTGAAAGCAGAATAAGATATAATAATAGTTCAAGAATAAGTATACAACAGATTTCGCGATTAGCAAATAATCGGAAGGGGATACGATTATGAAAAATCTGCTTTTGGTGCTGTGCCTGGTTGTCTTTTGCCTGCAGGCAGAAGCGGCGCTTCCAGCTACTGATCAGAATTTAGAAGCGGCTATTGCCTATGGTAAAAGCTATCAGGGTGAAAAAAATGACGCAGTTATGCTGCAGCCGTGGGTAATTGCTGAAAGTTTTGAAACCAATCCTTATCGTGATGAGGAAAGGATCATAGTTTATACTCCTTATCTGCTGACGGCTCTGGATACCGCAGGAAAAACGCAGGAGGCTGCCGGTATCAGTGTGGAGAATGCTAAAGAACTGGTAGCGCGTTACGATGGCGTGCTAGTTATACGTGCGGTGATCAACGCACCGATAATTCTGAATGAAAAAGATTTGGAAGTGCAGCTTGTGCAAAATGGGAATTTTGTCACACCATACCACAGCGACTATTTAGACGGCAGATATCTTGACAAGGCGGTCAATAAGCCTATCGTTGATGTGGAGGTACAGAAAAAGCTGGATCGGATGGAAACGATCCAGGAAAAAGCGGCAGCACTGCAAAAACAGCTGGATGCCTTGAAGGAAAATAAAATCAAGCCTGCAGACATCGATTTGGAGCAGAAAACGAAATCGGATGTCAAATCTGAGTCTGTGGAAGTAAAGCAGAAGATCTGCCAGCTGCAGTATAATTTTTATTTTGATCAGGCAGAATTCAATGTTGACAAACCTTATTTACTGGTCATTAAGGACGCTTATTGCGGCGGACGAGAATTTGCCGTGGATCCTGCGTTATTAAAATAAAATGAATCATCATAAAATTTAGGAGGTTTTAGCTTGCTGAAAAGTATGACTGGCTTCGGCCGGGGTGAATATGAAGACGAGCAGTTTTCAGTAACGATTGAAATGAAAACGGTCAATCACCGTTATAACGAGGTAGCTATTCGCTTACCGCGTTTTTTGAATCCGGTAGAAGACAGAATCCGTAAGACTATTTTAAAATCTGTTAATCGTGGACGCATCGATGTTTTTATCAATGCTTCTTATACCAATACAGAAAACGTTTCGATTAAAGTAGATAAAGCTTTGGTACTGGCGTATCATAACGCTTTGCGTGATGTTGGTTCCGCTATCGGCTGTGAAGACTATAAGCTTAACGAGCAGTCGGAAATTTTATATTTGTCACGCTGCCCGGATGTGATCAATGCACAAGAAGGTTTTTTTGACGTTGAGAGTGTTTGGCCGAAGCTGGAACAGGCTTTGCGTCAGGCTATCAGTAATCTTGTCGCTATGCGTGAGACCGAGGGCAGTAATATCTATGGTGATTTCATTAAACGTGCCGATCTGATTGCCGAAAAACTGGCAGTAATCGAAGAACGTTCGCCGCAGGTAGTTGAAGAATACCAGATTCGCCTGAGCGACAGGATCAACGAACTGCTTGCGAAACATAACCAGGTCATTGAACCGGAACGATTGCTGCAGGAAGTCGCTATTTTTGCTGACCGTACCAGTATTACTGAGGAGATCGTCAGACTGAAAAGCCATATTAAACAATTCAAGCTGATCATTGATGCAGATCAGCCTGTCGGTCGCAAGCTCGATTTTCTTATCCAGGAATTCAACCGCGAGGCAAATACCATTGCTTCCAAAGCCAACGATTATACTTTGGCGCAAGTTGTTGTGGAGATTAAAGCTGAGATAGAAAAAATCAGGGAACAGATCCAGAATATCGAGTAATGGGGAAAGGGTGAAAGTATGGATATCAAATTGATCAATATTGGCTTTGGCAATATTGTAGCTGCCAACAGGATCATTTCTATCATCAGTCCTGAATCTGCTCCTATCAAAAGGATTATTCAGGAAGCGCGCGACAGAGGTATGCTGATTGATGCCACTTATGGCCGCAGAACCAGAGCGGTTATCGTGACTGACAGCGGTCATATTATTTTATCGGCTGTGCAGCCGGAAACAGTCGCCAACCGTTTAGTGCAGACTGACGACGAAGACGAAGAATAAATAAAACGGAAGGTGGGCTAATCGTGAAGCCGCAGGGGTTATTATTAGTTTTGTCCGGGCCTTCAGGAGCCGGCAAGGGAACGATTTGTCAGATGCTTAGGGAAAAGCTTCCCGACTTGGCTTATTCCGTTTCAGTTACTACCAGACAGGCGCGTAACGGCGAAGTTGACGGCGTGAATTACTTTTTTAAATCTGTGGAAGAAGTAAAGCAGATGATCGCAGAGGGAGAACTGCTGGAATATGCCGAGGTTTATGGAAATTATTACGGTACGCCCCGTTCTTATGTTATGGAACTGCTGAATCAGGGTAAGGATGTTATTTTGGAGATTGATATCCAGGGCGCGATGCAGATCAAAAAACGCTTTCCTGATGGAGTATTTGTGTTTATCGTACCACCGTCACTTGATGAATTATGCTCGCGCATTTATAAACGCGGCACGGACAGCGAAGACGTTATTAAACGCCGTTTAGCTTCGGCAACAGGTGAACTGGCTTATGCCAACGAATATGATTATATAGTCGTTAATGATGTGGCGCAGAAAGCTACCAGCAAAGTTTTGACGATCATGGAAGCAGAACGTTACCGTGCTGCCAGAACTTATTTTATTATCAATGAAATTTGCCATGCGGCACATAAGGAGAGAGAAATATGAGTATGGTTGACCCTTCTATCGATTATTTAGCAGAGAAAGTTGACAGTAAATACACCCTGGTGATTTTAGCTGCCAAACGTGCCCGTGAACTGACGGTAGGCAATCAGAATATGCCTCAGAAAGAAGTAAGCACCGCTTTACGCGAGATCGCTGACGACGTTATTACTTACGAGCGTAAAGTACGCTGAGATAAGGGGGCTTAGTGCCTTGTTGCTAAAAGGAAAGAAAATCGTTTTAGGCGTTACTGGCGGTATCGCCGTTTATAAAGCTGTCGATCTGGTAAGCCGTCTGCGCAAGCAGGGGGCCGAGGTGCGTGTCGTTATGACAGAGCATGCCCGGCAGTTTGTTACGCCGCTGACATTTAAGGAAATCAGCGGCAACGCTGTTGCGACTTCTATGTGGAACAGCAACCAGGAATTTAATGTTGAGCATATCGCTCTGGCAAACTGGGCTGATGTTTTTGTAGTAGCTCCGGCTACTGCCAATATCATTGCGAAAATGGCGCACGGTCTTGCCGACGATCTGCTTTCTACAACTTTACTGGCCGCTCAGGCACCGATCATCGTCTGTCCGGCGATGAATACAGGTATGTATGAAAATGCTTTGACGCAGGAAAATATTACCTGCCTGAAAAAGCATGGCGTAACTGTGATGGCCCCGGCGACAGGCTTTTTGGCCTGTGGTACTTCTGGTGCGGGACGTCTGCCTGAGCCTTGTGAGATCGTGGAATTTGTCAAAGCTTTCTTTGCCAGAAGTTGTGGCGATATGAAAAATCTGCGTGTTTTGGTAACTGCTGCCGGTACCCGCGAGCCGATCGACCCGGTACGGTATGTCGGCAACCGCTCCAGCGGTAAGATGGGTTATGCTATCGCGCAGGCCGCTGCTGACCGCGGTGCCGAGGTGACGCTGGTTTCGGGGCCGTCGGTGCTGAATCCGCCTGCTAATGTCAAAACGGTGCAGGTTGAAACTACGCAGCAGATGATGGACGCCTGTCTGGCAGCTTACAACGACATGGATATAGTGATCAAAGCTGCTGCTGTGGCTGATTACAGACCCCATGATGTTGCCGAACAGAAAATCAAAAAGAAAACTGACGACGCTTTAACTGTCGTAATGGATAAAAACCCTGATATTCTAAAAGCTCTGGGCGAACGTAAAGAAAAACAGTTTTTGGTAGGATTTGCCGCCGAAACTCAAAATCTGATTGCTAATGCAAAAGAAAAAATCTGCAAAAAGAATTTGGATATGATCGTTGCTAACGATGTCACTTTGCAGGGGGCAGGATTTAACTCTGATACCAATATCGTTAAATTCCTGTTTCCGGACGGCGAAGTGCGCGAGCTGGAGCAAATGACCAAAGCAGAAGTTGCAGAAGAGCTTTTGAATACTGTTCTGCGTTTGCGCAAATCGTAAATAGTATAACTCGTTCAAAAGGCGTAGAAATAAGCTTTTGTAGGCCTCGGGATGTAAAAATGAAAGATTTTTGTAAAATCTGTTGCAATTTGAAAGTTGTTCCGCTATAATAAGCATTGTAATTGAATATTACTCATCAAGAGCTGGTGGAGGGAATGGCCCTGTGAAACCGCAGCAACCATTGTAAGGTGAAAGTCTTGCAAAACGGTGCTAAGTCCTGCGATAATTCGTGAGATGAGAATGCTGAACAATAATACGCAGCGCTCTCATTATGAGAGCGCTTTTTTAGTAAGCAGGCAGATTGATGATGTGTACTTTATCTAAAGGAGGCTAATTATGAGAAAATTATTTACTTCTGAGTCTGTAACAGAAGGACATCCGGATAAGATCGCCGATCAGATTTCTGATGCGGTTTTAGACGCTATCTTAGAACAGGACCCGATGGGACGTGTTGCGTGTGAAACTTTGGTGGCAACCGGTCAGATCCATGTTGTCGGTGAGATTTCCACAAACTGTTATGTGGATATTCCGAAAATCGCCCGTGAAACTGTAGTCAATATTGGCTATGACCGTGCTAAATATGGTTTTGACGGTAATACCTGCGGCGTGCTGATCTCTATCGACGAGCAGTCTGCCGATATCGCTTTAGGTGTTGATAAAGCGCTGGAAGCTAAAGAAGGCAAAGCAGAGGAAACTGAGGTTGGCGCCGGCGACCAGGGTATGATGTTTGGTTACGCTACTAACGAAACCGAAGAATATATGCCGCTGCCTATCTGTCTGGCTCATAAGCTGGCCCGTCGGTTGTCGGAAGTTCGTAAAAACGGTACCTTACCGTATCTGCGTCCTGATGGCAAAACTCAGGTTACAGTTGAATACGACGACGGTAAGCCCGTACGTATCGACGCTATAGTCGTTTCTTCTCAGCATGCGCCTGAAATTCCGATGGAGCAGATCCGCGCTGATATTATGGAGCATGTTATTAAACCGATCGTACCTGCAGAAATGCTGGACGATGATACCAAATACTATATCAATCCTACCGGCCGTTTTGTTATCGGCGGCCCGCAGGGTGACTCCGGTCTGACCGGACGTAAGATCATTGTCGATACCTACGGCGGTATGGCACGTCATGGCGGCGGAGCTTTCTCGGGTAAAGACCCCACAAAGGTAGACCGCAGCGCTGCTTACGCCGCAC
>OGNI01001595.1_pt1 | contig 10922 bp, 6 predicted proteins | sample 1573421 | NCBI WGS metagenome assembly OGNI01 (sample SAMEA2581928, study PRJEB24529) | metagenome | biome: Human gut stool | place: China | collected 2011
CTTTTCCTCGTTGGGTGATGGCTAATATTGAAACAGGGGTAATGCAGGGAGATCCGACTCCTATTCTGATTGCTAATGCCTATGCTTTCGGAGCTCGTAATTATGATCCGAAACCTATCTTTAAGATTATGAGAAAAGGAGCGGAGGAACCGGGTTCTAAGTCGCAAGATGTGGAGACTCGCCCGGGATTGAAGCAATATTTGGATAAGGGTTATTATAATGCTCTGGTGGCGTTTCCACTACATGACAAAACTTCCCGAACCTCACCCCAAAACCTAATACTTAATACTTAAAATTTTTATCCCAATGGCTTCCTTCCGTTTTACAAAGTTGAAAATAACCGCCGGTTACACTTTGTTGCTGGCGATCCTCCTTTTCTCGCTGGTGTTTGTACATCGTGAGATGGAAGCATTGTCGGCCGCCGACGATCAACAGAATTTAAGAACAGACAGTTTATTGACCCTTCTCCATGAGAAAGATCAAAACACGATTCAGATGTTGCGGGTGCTAAGTGAGGCAAACGACAGCCTTCTCTCTGCTTCGGAAATCGAAGAAATCATATCCGAACAGGATTCTGTGATTACCCAGCAACGGGTACAACATCGGGTCATCACCAAACGTGACTCGTTAATCACTACTCCTAAAAAGAAGGGATTCTTCAAACGGCTCGCCGAAGTGTTTTCCCCTTCTAAACAAGACAGTGCCGTATTAGTAAATACATCGTTGGAAGTAGCCACTGATACCATTCTCCAACCGACCACTTCTAAAGATTCTCTTCAGCAGAAAATCCGCATGGCTACCGAAGAAAAACGGTTGCAACGGAGGAAAACAATCCGGCGTACCAGTACAAAGTACCAGCGGATGAATACGCAGTTGACGGCACGGATGGATAGCTTGATTAAACAGTATGAGGAAGAAATGACCTTGCGTGCCCGTCAGGATGCCGAACTTCAGCAGGAAGTGAGGATGCGGTCGGCACGTATCATCGGCGGTATCGCGGTTGGTGCCGTACTATTATCGGCTTTTTTCCTGATATTGATTATGCGGGATATTTCCCGTAGCAACCGTTACCGCCAGCAATTGGAGGTGGCGAATAAACGGGCGGAAGATTTGCTGATCGCCCGTGAAAAATTAATGCTTGCCATTACCCATGATTTTAAAGCTCCGTTAGGCTCAATTATGGGATATACCGAACTCCTGTCCCGATTGACAGAAGATGAACGGCAACGATTCTACCTCGACAATATGAAAAGTTCTTCAGAACATTTATTGAAGTTAGTCAGTGACTTGCTTGATTTCCACCGGCTTGATCTCAATAAAGCGGAAGTGAATCGCGTAACCTTTAACCCTTCCCAGCTGTTCGACGAAATTTATGTCAGTTTCGAACCTTTGACCGCTGCCAAAGGTTTAGCCTTGCAATGTCACGTCGCCCCGGAACTGAACGGAAGATATATCAGTGATCCTTTGCGACTCCGGCAAATAGTGAACAACCTTTTGTCTAATGCCGTAAAGTTTACTCAAAAAGGAGAGATTAGCCTGACAGCCGGTTATGATTCTTCTAAGTTAACCATCGCCATTGCCGATACAGGAAAAGGAATGGCATCAGAAGATCGTGAACGTATCTTCCAAGAATTTACACGTCTTTCCGGTGCGCAGGGGGAAGAAGGTTTCGGACTCGGACTCTCTATTGTGAAGAAATTGGTAACTTTGCTTGAAGGAACCATTGACGTGCAAAGCACATTAGGAAAAGGGAGCTGTTTTACTGTAACTTTACCTCTTTATCCGGTAGGTAAATCCCTTGCAGAGAGCGAATCTCCGGAAAGTGAATCTTCGGAGAATGAAAGTCCATACGCTCCCAAACAGTCGGCTGCCATTCCTCCCATGAAAGTCATTCGTGTGCTTTTGATTGATGACGATAAGATTCAGCTGAATCTGACTGCCGCCATGTTGAAACAGCATGGTATTGATGCAGTGTGCTGTGAACAGCTGGAACAGCTGATTGAACAACTTCGCTCTTCCGTCTTCGATGTATTGCTGACAGATATACAAATGCCTGCCATTAACGGGTTTGATCTGGTAAAACTATTACGGGCTTCTAATATACCACAAGCAAAAACAATCCCTGTTATTGCTGTGACTGCCCGTAGTGAAATGGATAAAGCCGCTTTACATGAACATGGTTTTGCCGGTTGTTTGCATAAACCGTTTACAGTAAAGGAATTGTTGCTAACAGTAAATGAAGGTCAACTTTCGGCCGATGAAGCGCATATAACAGAAGATATGCAACTAAATGTAAATGCCCTCACTTCTTTTTCGGAGGATGATCCTGAAGCTACACATTCCATTATCCAAACATTTATAGAGGAAACACAAAAGAGTGCTGACCGGATGGTGCAGGCATTAAATGCTAAGGAGGTGGATGAAATAGCTGCAATAGCTCACAAACTTCTTCCTCTTTTTACATTGATTGGAGCTGGGAATGCTGTAATTCTACTGAGTTGGTTGGAGGCAAGGCGTGGGGAGGACTTTTCTACGGAAATAAATGAAAAGGTTGAGAGCATTCTTCAAGAAATTCAGAAAATCCTGAAAGAGGTAAACGGTGTAGAGTGTTCGAATATTCTTAATTCTGAAATATGATTTAATGTTTATTTATTGTTTTTTTCTATCGTTTATTTCTATATTTGCTGTCTAAAACTTGCTAAATGATACGTGAGCCTGGTTTTTCTATTAATCGGAAAGATATATTTGAAAGATTGTTCAGTGATTATTACGGGATATTAGTATGTTATGCTCAAAAATATACGAAACGTGAAGATATAGCTGAAGATATCGTACAAGATGTATTTGCATCTTTGTGGGAAGAAAATCGTATATTTCCTTCGCAAGCGAATTTTCGTTCATTTCTTTATATTTCGATAAGAAATGCGGCTTTTGATTATTTGCGACATCAAAATGTAGAAAGTCGTTATATTGAAGAAGCTTTGACTGCAAATCGTTTCTTGTCGGATGATTCTTTTCAGAAAGAAGAAGTTTTTCGCTTACTATTTAAACAGATTGATTTACTTCCGGAACGTTGTCGGGAAATATTCTTGTTACATCTGGAAGGTTATGATAATGATGCTATTGCTAAAAAATTATCGTTGTCAATAGAAACTGTTAAAACTCAAAAGAAACGTGCAATGAAAACTCTTCGGAACAATCTGAAAGAGAAATTGCAAAAAAAATATCCAGATACCTCATTTTTTATTCTTTTCTTGTACCTCGATTTATATCTATAATCGTTTGTGTAATACAAATGATAATTAGATAGTATGGAGATTGAAAAACTAATTGTTAAATACTTGGTCGGGTGTTTATCTAAAGAAGAAGACCAAATTCTAAAAAAATGGTTGCAAGAGGATGAATCTCATCTGCGTTTTTTTCAGAAAATCAACTTGGATAAGACTGCTGTTGAGGATTATCGTCAATATCATCGTTTTGATGCTAAATCGGATGAGGCTTTCCGTAAAGTATGGACCTCTTTACATAAGGGAACTAGAAGGATATCAACGCAAAGAAAAATAGGCTTTTTTTCTCGTCGTTGGTTGAAGATTGCTTGTGCTCTACTGATATTGCTATTTTCTGTAGGGGGAGGACTCTATTTTTACTATGAGGCATCACGAATAACTCCTGGAGAGTCAAAAGCAATATTGACTTTAGAAGATGGTAGTGCTAAACAATTGAAAAAATCAGGGCAAGAACATTGGATTTATATAGGTGATACACCTATTGCAAGAGAGTATGATGGGATGATTGTTTATCATATCCCAGAAACATCAAAAGTGGAAATAAGTCAACAGAATACTTTGTCTGTTCCTCGTGGAGGAGAATTTCGATTAACTTTATCAGATGGAACAAGGGTACATTTGAATTCTTTATCAGAGTTGAAATATCCGGTTAGTTTTAAAGGTATGAATGAACGAACTGTAGAATTGAAAGGGGAGGCCTTTTTTGAAATAGCGAAAGATTCATTACATCCATTTAAAGTAGAAACTCAAGGAATTTTGATACAGCAGTTTGGGACGGCGTTTAATGTGAAGTCTCGTGTGAAAGGAAAAGTTGAAGTTGCTTTAGTGCAGGGTAGCATTGGAATTTATACTCAATCTCAAAAGTTGCATAAACTATCACCAGGACAGCTAGCCATATGGGATGCTTCTACGGATCTTTTATCAGTTGAAAATAAAGATTTGTTATTAAATACCGCTTGGCATTCTAATCGTTTTATTTTTTATGATGAGAGTCTGGGAAGTCTGATGGAAGAACTTGCATTGTGGTATAATGTAGATGTTGATTTCTTAGATAAATCATTGAAAGAACTTCATTTCACAGGCAGTTTATATCGATATGACGATATAGCTGTCATTTTGAATGCTATCGAAGAGACAGTAAATGTTGACTTTAAGATTTCCGGACTTCGTATTAAAATTGATCGGAAGAATAAATAATAATATATAAGTGATTATGAGAATTCTAATTATTATAATGTTGCTATGTACAACATTAGTCCCTAATTACCTGTATGCCATTTCTCATGAAAATTATAGTGAGGAATCGTTCTTGTTCGTTGGTGAAGATTATATGCAAGAGAATTATAAGGTAACGTTACATTTGAGTGGTGTTTCTGTTAGTACATTGTTTAATGAGATCCAAAAACAGACCAAACTGGATTTTGTTTATAATACAGAATTATTGGAGACTATAACACCGATTTCCGTTACGGCAGAAAAGGAATCAGTTTTTGATGTTTTGAATCGTTTGTTTAATGGAACAGGTTTTATTTTTAAAAAGTCTGGCAATATTATCACTGTTAATAAAAAAGAAGAACTACAGCAGGATGATAAATTCTTAGTAACAGGAGAAGTAAAGGATGATACCGGTGAACCATTAGTCGGTGTAACTATACAACAAAAGGATACTCGTAATATTACGATAACGGATATGGATGGACGCTATTCAATTCAAGTGTCTAGTAAGGCAGAGGCTTTTTTAACTTTTTCATTTGTGGGGATGAAAACAGTACCCGTTAAGGGAAGAGTACTTAATGTAAAACTTGTTCAGGATGCGATTTCTATTGATGATGTCGTGGTTGTAGGAGCGTATGGTACAGCACAAAAGAGGCTAGACCAAGTCGGTAGTGCTTTTCAAGTGAATGCTGACCAGTTAAAAGCATTACCAGCTTTACGAGTGGATAAAATGTTGGATGGCTTGATTCCGGGAGTGAAAATTGATCCGAATACAGATTCACCGGATAATACACGTGCACGTTACAATGTAAGGGTTCGTGGAGATGCTTCTCTATCTGCTTCGAACGAGCCATTGTGGGTTGTGGATGGGACTCCTATTTATACAGGTGAACATACTAATTTGATTCCTGGAATGAGTACGACTATCAGTCCGTTATCTTTTATCAATCCTGATGATATTGAGTCAATAACAGTATTGAAGGATGCTACGGCAACTTCCATTTACGGAGCGAATGGTGCAAACGGAGTCATATTGATAACAACTAAAAAAGGAAAAGAAGGTGACTTGCGTATTCATTTAACGGCTCAATATGGAGTTGCAAAGATTGATAAGAGTACTAGTCCGAAAGTTCTGAATGCCAATCAATATCTAATGTTAGCTAAGGAAGCTTATCAAAATGCAGGGAACGATTTAAAATACTTTCCCTATACTGATAATGAAATGAACAAATACAGCCTTACAAATACAGATTGGACAGATGTGTTTTATGATACCGCTAATACTTTTCAAACAAATTTATCTTTAATGGGAGGGGCTCGGAATACAGCGTATTATTTATCAGCTTCTTATTTAGAGAATACAGCAACGGTGAAAGGGAATAAACAACAGCGTTTTTCTATTCGTTCTAATTTGGATTTTACTTTTCTTCGAAAGTTTAAGGTCTCGGTTGATCTTGCTACTTCTTATAATGTGAATGATTTGTTTAATCCAGGAAGGGATTATTATGAGTACTTACCGATATTCGAACCATATAATGAAGATGGAACTTTTCGTCTTTACAATAAGGTTATATCCGGAAAAGAAACGGATGGAAGCCCTAAATGGTCGGAGAACCGTTTCTTGAACAGTGTAGCGGAAAGGGAAGAGAATATTTATAATCAAAAGACTTTATATACGAATGCCAATTTAATGTTGAGATATGATATTCTTTCAGGGTTATCTTACACAGGACAATTTGGTGTTGATTATCAGTCAGGTAAGGAAGAAATTTATTATGCTCGTACTAATTGGTCCGGAATGACGAGCGCTGATGGTCCGATAGGTTATTCCACTAGAAACTCATTAAATATGATGAACTGGACTACTGTACATCGCATTAATTATAAGCAGTCTTTTGATAAACATGATATAAGTGGATTATTGGGGATTGAGGCTGGTTCACAGGACTATGTGACACTTGGAGTTACAGGGTCAGGCTTCATTAATGATCATATTCAAGATGTGTCTTATGCAAAAGAGCGTAAAGGGACTAATACTAGTAAGACGAAACGCAAAGCTTCTATGTTAGGGCAGCTTAGTTATTCTTACGATCATCGATATTATGTGACATTAAATGGACGTAGAGACGGAAATTCACAATTTGGGTCAGATGTACGCTGGGCTAATTTTGGTTCTATAGGAGTTTCTTGGAATGTTCAGAATGAGAGTTTTTACAATATTCCATGGATGAATATTTTGAAAATAAAAGCTAGTTATGGGGCAAATGGAAATTCCCGCTTAGGTTCTCAGGAAGCTCTTGGCTTATATTCTTATGGGGAAAGTTATTCTTATGCAGGAGAAATAGGTGGTGTTATGTCGGGGTGTCCAAACAGCCGTTTGAGTTGGGAAACTACTTATATGACAAATATAGGTGTTCGTGTACGCTTGTTCGATCGTTTGGATATAGAAGTTGAAGGGTATCATAATAAGACAACTAATTTGTTGAGTAATTTAGATGTTTCTCGAACGACAGGTGATACTCGTGTGTATAGAAATGTAGGAACAATATTAAATAAAGGGATTGAAGTGACTATAACTAGTCACAATTTCCGGCCGAAGAAAGATGGTGATTTCAGTTGGTTAACTGATCTGAATCTAGCACATAATAGTAATAAACTCTTAGAGCTATATAATGGCATTCAGAAAAATATGGGTGAGATGGTTTGGAGGGAAGGATATGACATACATACATATAACTTAGTGCGCTGGGCTGGAGTTGATCCTCGTGACGGAGCACCTTTGTGGTATGATGCAAAAGGGAATATAACACGGATTTACAGTACGGATAACCGTGTCCCGTATAAGAGTTCAACTCCTGTCCTAGCTGGTGGCTTGACAAATACTTTAACGTACAAAGATTTTAGTTTGCGCTTTATGTTCAATTATTCAATAGGAGGCTACGGATTTACATCTTTCGGTAGGGCAAGTAATTCGGATGGGTTGAATATAATGACGGAAAATCAGTCTATTGACCAGTTGAATCGTTGGCAAAAATCCGGCGATTTAGTGCTGAACCCTAAACCAATATGGGGTGTCTCTACTCAGTCGGTGATGAACTCTACCCGTTATTTGTATAACAAAACTCAGGTTCGTTTGCAGAATCTAGTATTTTCCTATCGAATTCCCCGGACAATTCTACATTCGACTGGCTTAAAAGATTGTTCTATTTCTTTAATTGGAGATAATTTATGGGTCTGGACCCCTTATTCGGGAAAGGATCATAATTCTTATAAAACATGTATGAGTGGTTATCCGATGGAAAGATATTTCTCGATAGCACTAAATGTAGGATTATAATTAAATAGGTTTAAGATAACATGAAAAAAAGAATATATCTACTAGTCGGTGCTTTATGCATCATTATGCAATTGGTTAGCAGTTGTACCAATTTTTTAGAAGTTGAAGAAAAAGGAAAAACAACAATCCCTTCATTCCTTTCAGATCCTGACGGACTTAATGCAGGGCTGGTTGGCGCATATAATAAGATGTATGCTTATTATGACAATGAGTTTACAAAATATCCGGATGTTGCCGGAAATATGTTGTCAATGAAGTATGTCTCTGCAGGAGCAGATATGCTTGATCAGTATAATTTTACTTCTGATGCTTTACAAGAGACAGGAGCTGTAGGGTATATTTGGCGTAAAATATATGAAGCCTTGGCAAATGTGAATAATGTAATTCAATATCAGCCTCAGGTGATTTCAGCTTATCCGAATGCAAAGGATATGTGTCAACGTATTCTCGGAGAAGCTTTATTCTTGAGGGCATTGTGCCATTTCGATTTATGTAGGGTATATGCACAACCTTATAATTACACGTCAGATGCTTCACATTTAGGAGTTCCTATTCTATTAAAAACTCCAGGTCCCGATGATAATGTTTCCAGGGAGAGTGTTAAGAAAGTATATTTACAAATTTTAGCAGATTTGGAACGAGCTGCCGATTGTTTCAGGGGCATTGAATCAAGTGGAATATATTATGCTTCTTTACAAGCGGTCAACGCATTATATTCGAGAGTCTATTTGTATATGGAAGATTGGAATAACGCCCTGAAGTATGCAAAACTGGCAATTGGGACAGGGAAACTATCTCAAGGAGATACCTATTTAAATATGTACCAGGATCTTTCTACTACGGGAGAAGCTATCTTTCGATTGAATGGAATAGATCAATCAGGAAAATTAAAGGCTTTTTATGATGCTTCCTGTGTTCCTGCAGATACATTATTTACGTTGTTCGATGAAGGAGATATCCGTCTTGGCTTACTTAGAAATAAAGATGGAATAGCTTATTGTTCCAAATATTATTCTCTAAAACAGCCAGATAATCAAGTGAATAGGGATGATCCATTTGTTTTCCGTCTTTCCGAAATGTATATGAATGCTGCTGAAGCAGCTTGGCATCTGAAAGATTATACAGCTGCTTCCGGATATCTTAAATCTATTTTGGAGCGTGCTGTAGATACAGACTATGCAGTCAATACACTTAGTCAATATTCAGACGCAAAACTGATACAACTGATAGAGAAGGAACGTGTAAAGGAACTCTGTTTTGAGGGACATAACTTCTTTGACATTATACGCTGGAAGCAGGATCTTAAACGTGAGGAAAATACGAATTCTTCAGTGGAAAAGATCGTTTATCCTAGTGATTATTTTGTATTGCCTATTCCGCAAGTAGAATTGAATGCGAATACAAATATGCAACCCAATCCGACAGTAAACAATTAAAAATAAATCATTTATGAGATCACTATACTTTATATTACTAATAAGCTGCCTTTGGGCATGTACTACTGATGAGAAAGAGCCTTATGATACGCCTTTTATTCATATTATGACAGATAAAGGTGTATCTAAAGTTATTGTCAAGTCGGATGTGAATAACATTAATACTTATAGTGTGTATCTGAGTTCGAAACCTCTGACTGAGAATCTGGAAGTGAACTATCAAGTCATAGTAGGAGATGGTCTGAAATCCGGTGTTGATTTTGAACTGGTAACAAAGGGTAGTACATTAACTTTTCTACCGGGTATTTATGATATGCCCATACGCATCCGATGGATGCCAAATCATTTAGATGAGAACAAAGACAATACAATAACCATTCGTTTGACTGGCAATAATCAAGGACTGACTATGGGGCTTCCAGGTCCCGACGGTTTACAGCGCGAACTGGTGATAGAGAAACAGAATTAATGAAGGAGTAGAATGAAAAAGTTTTTATGGCTGATTTTTATAGGCTTATTGCTAAGCCCTGTTGTATACGGGCAATCATCGGAGTTCTTACAGTATGATAAGAATCTGATTGTAAGAAAACTGGATAATGGATTAACCTATTATATTTACCCGAATACGAATCCCAAAGGGGAAGCCGTTTATCGTTTGTTTGTGAAGGCTGGTTCCGTCATGGAGAAGGAGAATCAACGAGGATTGGCTCATTTCCTAGAACACATGGCATTTAATGGTAGTTATCATTTCCCCTCTGATGGTATGGTTCGTTTCTTAGAGTCGAAAGGAGCCAAATTCGGGAAAGATTTAAACGCGCACACCTCGTTTAATGAGACTGTGTATAAATTGCAGTTGCCTTCATCCAATCCTCAAATGGTAGATTCAACATTAACTATCTTAGCTGATTGGGCAGGCGGGCTTTCTATCGATTCAATGCAGGTAGAAAAAGAACGTGGAGTTATACTTTCGGAATGGTTGTCGAAGAGAGATGCCAAACGCGATAGTGATACAGCTTTTCTATTGGAGCTTCTGAATAGTTCGCACTATTCCGAACGAATGACTATTGGTGATACGGCTGTCATTAGAAACTGTAAACGAGAGGATATTCTGGATTATTATCAAACATGGTATCATCCTTCACTAATGGCTGTGGCCGTTGTAGGTGATATAAATCCTGAACAGGTTGAGACGCTTATAAAGGAGAAATTCGGGAAACTATCGTCTCTTGCCTCTCCTATTTGGAAGCAATGCCACATTCCTGTTTATAAAAAGGAAGCGGTAAAGATACTTACCAATGAATCGCTGAAAACAATAGAATTGGATATGATTCAGTTGCTGCCACTTTCAAAACCGGTTCAGACAGCAAAGGATTATAAGGCTTATTTGACCCGAACATTATTGAATCGCCTTTTTAAGATGCGAATGAATGCTTGGGCTTTTGAAAATCCTTCTTATAGGAAAGCCAGTATTCAGTACTCAAGTTTTCTGAATGCAACTGGAGTATTGCTATGTTCGGTAGAACTACTACCTGGGAAAATGGAAAAAGGTATTTCGGAGTTTATTGCACAGCAACAGCAAATCTTTCGTTATGGGTTTACTGAGACAGAAATAGAACGTGCCAAAAAGGTTATTTATAATAACTTGGA
>OGNI01001599.1_pt1 | contig 10899 bp, 5 predicted proteins | sample 1573421 | NCBI WGS metagenome assembly OGNI01 (sample SAMEA2581928, study PRJEB24529) | metagenome | biome: Human gut stool | place: China | collected 2011
GACCGGATCTGCCGCATCATGTGAGATTGAGATCGGTTCGATCAAGAGATTTCCGATTTCAAAGGGCTGTTCCGGCGTTATTGCATGAAATAAAGATTCATCTATTTTTCCGACAGACTTTGTATTCAAAATTGCATCTATCGTACCTTCCGTGGCATAGATCGGAAGCCCGTAACGCCTGGCAATGACGCCCAGTCCAGATATATGATCGATATGTTCATGTGTTACGAGAACGCCTTTCATTTCTTCCGTTTTCAGATCAATTGAATTGAGTCCGTTTTCAATCCGTTTTCCACTGATTCCCGCATCGATAAGTACATGACAGTCATCAGATCCGACACAGATACAGTTTCCGCTGCTGCCGCTTGCTATACTGCATAATTCCATTGCTTTAATTCTCTTTCCATCTAAGTTCGATCGTATCTCCGGTCTTTAATACTGCAGAATACGATGCATTCTCACCATTCAAATTGGTAATGATTGCCCTGCCGTTTGAAGCTGTGAGATCAAATTCGTAAAAATCAAAAATATCTACAAATATATACTGTGGTTTTCCGGTAAGTTTTACCGGCTGACCATTGATATATACTAATACCGCGTTGCCATCTTCCGGTTTTTCATCCGTGTTCTGTACACTCTGTACTTCTGTCTGTTCTGTTACATTTTCAGCTGTATCTTCTGCTGCAGCGTCTGGCACTGAATCTGACTGGGACGCTTCTGCATTCACTGTGTTCTCATCTGTTGCCGCAGCTGCATTCACTGTGTTCTCATCTGTTGCCGCAGCTGCATTCCCGACATTCACTGTGGCTTCATCTGACGCAGCCATGCTGTCTGATCCTGCCGTATTTTCTTCTGATGCAGTAACATCGTCTGTTCCCTCTGTGCTGTCTGCATTTACCTGATCTCCATCTGGTGCGGCAGCGTCATCTGTCCCCGCTGTACTCTCCTTTGCACTGCTGTCATCATGCGAAACTGCTGCATCTGCGCTATCCTGTGCCTCTGTCTTTGGCTCTACAATATCCGGTATCTCTTCTTCTTTGTATTCCCCGACAGTCGGTGTCTTTACTTCTTCCTGCTCTAACGGCTGGAATGATGGTTTACCATAAGAACGCACGGTCCACTCGATCGTGAAGTTTTCATAGATCAGGGAATCGAGTGTTGCACGACGATTATTTACTAAGATCACATGCTCAACATTCACTTCCACATCCATAAATTCTGCAAGCTGTCCTACTGTGTAGAAACTTCTGGTCTCCACCTGGTCTCCCTCTTTGATCTGATAGGAAGGCAGCTCTAAATTACCGTTGACCTCTAAGAACTTCGGACATCTTATCACATTTCCATTGACTACAAATGCCACGTAATCAGAAGTATATTCCTCTAACTGATCTAACGTGCAGGATGCCGGCTTTCCCGCTGTGGACGGCTCAATTATGATCTCACAGTTAGGCTCTAAGGCGGCATTCAGGTTTGTCGGCCGGTCATTCATATAAACTGCTGCCGACTCGCCCTGTTCTCCGCGGATGATACGTTTTGCACCGTTTACAAAAAAGTTAAGTTCCGATCCCCTCTTTGGGAAAAGATCCTCGTTCGGGAAACCTGCCTGCAATGCGGCATCCACGATTGTTAATCCCTCATTATCATATAATTTAAGCCGCTCACCATTGAAACGCACCATGATAAATCCATTTCTCTGCTCATAATAATTAAGGCAGATTCCGATCGGTGTTACAAGCAGCGGATCTTTCTTGATATCCTGCTGTTCAAAAACAACTTCCTGCAGTACCTCTTCGCCACGCAGTGCCACACGCACGTCCGGAAGATCTAATTTCTCTGCAAGCATTTTTGTGTAACCATGGATCTTACCACCGCCACCAACGATAAACGCTGCACTGACCGTCTGATCACCATTCAATTCTTTGATCTTGGCAGCTACTGCGGTTGTCATCTCATCCACTACGGGTTTAGTCAGCTCCCATACCTCTTTTGCCGGAATCGTATGCTCGATCAGCATGATATCTTTATAGGTGATCTCATCCTCTGTTGTGCTCTGCAATTTGATATATTCGGCAGTTTTAAAATCAACCAGATAATTCTGCACGATCAGTTCTGTCAGTTCATCTCCTGCAAGAGGAATCATACCGTATGCAATGATGCTTCCGTCTTTCGTAATGGAAATATCGGATGTTCCCGCTCCAATATCGACCAGTGCGATATTAAGCAGACGATAGCTTTCAGGGATTGCAACATTAATAGCAGCAATAGGCTCCAATGTCAGATTTGCTACTTCAAGTCCTGCCTGATTTACCGCCGCATAAAGTCCGTCCACTACATCCTCCGGCAGAAATGTTACGATAATATCTTCGCCGATACGGTCTGCTTTATGTGATTCAATGTTTGAAAATGGCTCATCATTCAAAAAATATCTGACCACTGAATATCCGACACAATAAAATTTGTAATTGGTATCATTCATTTCCTGTAAAATTTTCTGTGCCTTTTCAATTCCAAGCAGATCAAGTGTATGTATATCTTCTCCGGTGACTACGCTTTCCTCCGGATAATCGTAACTGATACTTGTTGTAACCGTCTTAAGCACACGTCCTGCGGCAGCAATACATACTTCTGTCAGGGTTTTTCCGATCTGTTTTTCCAACTGTTCTTTTACTTTTCTTATCGTCCCTGATACACGTCCGATATCATGGATCTGTCCATCTAACATCGCTCTTGTATCATGCTGCATGATATACTGTGCAGTTACGATAAACTGATCCTCTGTACGGTAACCTACAGTTCCAACTACATTTCTTGTACCAATGTCAAGTCCGAACACCAATGACTGTTCCATGTCTTTTCCGTCACTCATCTGCAGTATCTCCTACTCGTTCTCCATATTTGTGATTGCCAAATCAATCTGCTTTCTTGCTTCTTCCACCGTTCCGTTATTATCGATCACCACTTTACAATACTTCCGGTAAACAGATTCCTCTAACTGACTGTCAAAAATCTGCTGTACTTTCTGCATGGAATATCCGCGCGATCTCATAAGGCGTTCTTTTCTTATATCCTCTCTGGTATAAATATACCAAAGTTCGTCACAAATTTCATCATAATGTTCTTCGATCAAAAGTGCCGCCTCTAAAACAAGGATCTTAAGTTCTCCCTTTTCCCGCTCTGCTTCTGCAACAGTTCTGATGTATCTCTTGACTGCAGGATGCACGATTCCATTTAAAGTTTCTCTTTTTCCCCCATCTGAAAAAATAACTGCTGCTAACTTTTTCCGGTCAAACGAACCATCCTCTGACCAGATATCTTCATTCCGGAATCTGTCTTTTAATTTCTGATAACAATCTGTTCCCGGAAGCATCAGTTCGTGTGCGATCTCATCCGCCAGCATGACTTTTACGCCGTCTTTTGTTTCGAGATAATGAAGTATTTCTGATTTTCCCGCACCGACACCGCCGGTAATTCCTATAAATTTCATCTGTTCTGTGCTCCCCGAAACTGAAATATTTTATTTTGCTTCATACCAGTTTTTTCCCACATGTGCATCAATCTCAAGCGTTGCCGCAAGGTCTGCCGCCCCATGCATCTCTTCCTCAAGAATCTTTCGAACCACATCCTCTTCCTCGATTGCTGTCTCTACTAAAAGTTCATCGTGTACCGTTAAGATCAGCCTCGATCTTAAATTTTCTTTTAACAATCTGTCATGCACACGTATCATAGCAATCTTGATGATATCTGCCGCTGTTCCCTGGATCGGTGAGTTCATGGCAACACGTTCTCCAAAGGAACGCTGCATAAAATTGCTGCTTGAAAGTTCCGGTACCGGACGTCTTCTTCCAAACATCGTCGTTACATAGCCTTTTTCTTTTGCCTCTGCCACAAGCCCATCTAAAAACGTCCTGATCTTTGGATAAGTTTCAAAGTACCGTTCAATATACTCTGCAGCTTCTTTTTTGCTGATGCTTAAATCCTGACTCAGTCCAAACGAACTGATTCCATATACAATCCCGAAATTAACTGCCTTGGCATTGCGTCGCTGCAGGTCTGTCACTTCATCAAATGGAATGTGAAATACCTGGGAAGCTGTGATCCTGTGAATATCCTGTGCCTCCCGGTATGCTTCAATAAGCTTTTCATCCCCGGACATATGTGCTAAGACACGAAGTTCAATCTGAGAATAATCAGCGTCCATAAACTCAAATCCCTCTTTTGGAACAAATGCCTTGCGGATCAGTCTTCCAAGTTCAATACGCATCGGAATATTCTGCAAATTCGGTTCCGTGCTGCTCAATCGTCCGGTAGCTGTGATCGTCTGATTAAAACTGGTATGAATTCTGCCGTCTTTTGCAATATAATTAACCAATCCATCCGCATAAGTAGATTTTAGTTTGGTAAGCTGTCTGTATTCTAAAATATCGGATACGATCGGATATTCCGGTGCAAGGCGTTCTAACACATCTGCCGCCGTGGAATAACCGGTCTTTGTTTTCTTTCCATACGGCATGGACAGTTTTTCAAACAGGATCACGCCGAGCTGTTTTGGAGAATTGATATTAAACTCTTCTCCCGCTTCCTCATAGATCTGTTTCTCCAGTTCGTCAATACGGACTGCAAGTTTGTCTCCATACTCCGTAAGTGCCTCCCGGCACGCAATGATACCCTCATTTTCCATATCGGCAAGGGTAAATACAAGCGGCATTTCGATCTCCGTAAACAGATGATTCATGCCCTCTTCCTTTAAGTCAATCTCCAGCGTCTTTTTGGATGCCTGTGCCACATATGCCATATAGCATACATAATTTAAAAATGCTTCCGGTGCATCTTTCACCGCCTGCTCTACGGTCTGCTTTCCAAGAAGATCCGTCTTAGACGGTATCATCTGTCCCATATAGTCTTTTGCAATATCTTCATATGGATACTCATTTTTCAGCGGATTCAAAAGATATGCTGCAAGTACACCGTCAAAAAGATTTGACAAACCGATATTGCCATTTGTCTGCCGTTCCAGCAAACCAAGTGCTGCAAGCTGCGGCTTTAAATCAAGTGTCGCATAGGATGAAGCTTCACTCGTGGTAAGCATGGACATGATCTGCTTTGCCGGAAGATTTTCTCCTGCTTTTATAAAAAAGGTTTCTTTCTCCCCAATTGAAACTGTAGCTCCAAGACAGCGTTTATCGCTGCCTGATACAATATAAAATCCACAATTTCTGCCGCGCAGTTTTGCAAATACTTTTTCTGCTTCTTTTTCATCTTCGACAAGTTTAAAATGTTCTGCCGCCTGATTCTTCGGTGTTTCCACTTCAAACCGGTTCAAAAGATTCTTAAACTCCAGCCGTTTGCAGAGAAGATATGCCTCCTCGGTATACAGAGTGGAAATGCCGTTTATCTTAGCACCGGCAAGATCATAGTCAATGTCTGCGTGAATTTCGATCGTTGCAAGAGTCTTGCTCATCTGTGCAAGATCATAGTATTCTTTTAAATTTTTGCTTGCACGCGGCGGCTTTAATTCATCCACATGCGCATAGGCATTTTCAATGCTTCCGTATTGCGCAATGATCGCAGTTGCCGTCTTTTCACCGATCCCAGGCACACCCGGAATATTGTCCGCTGTATCACCCATCAGTGCCTTGACATCTATAAATTCGATCGGTGTTACCTGATACTTTTCTTTTACCTCTGTGGCATTATAATCTTCAATCTCTGTACCGGTGCGCTTTGTTTTTGGGATACGGATCTTTATATGATCCGTTGCAAGCTGTAAAAGATCACGGTCGCCGGAAACCACGGAAACGGTAAGACCTTTCTGTTCGCTCTGTTTTGCAATGGTTCCAAGCAGGTCATCTGCCTCGTAACCGCCTTTTTCGATCGTGGTGACTCCCATCGCCTTTAACATTTCTTTTATGAGCGGAACCTGTTCTCTCAGTTCCTGTGCCATCGGCTTTCTCGTGCCTTTGTATTCGGCGAACATTTTATGGCGGAAAGTCGGCTCTGACACATCAAATGCAACCGTCAGATAATCCGGCTGCTCCTCCTCTAAAATCTTGAACATAATATTCAAAAATCCATAGACTGCGTTCGTATGAAGTCCCTCCGAATTCGTCAGATCCGGGATTCCGAAAAATGCCCTGTTCAAAATACTGTGTCCGTCAATCAATACCAGCTTTCCGCCCATTGTTCTCTCCATTCTCTGTCTTTTAGATTGCTCTTGTGTAGCGTTTCAGCCACTCATTTTCCTCCGGTGTCATATACGGGGAAATGGTATCATATACCATCTTATGATAATCATTTAACATCTTTTTCTCACGTGCGCTTAAAAGATCCGGATCGATCGCATCAAGATCGATCGGCGCATAGGTAATATTTTCAAATTCCATGAACTGACCATACTCATTTTTCTCAGCCTTACGGCATACAAGTTCATTTTCCGTACGGATGCCGTATCTGCCCTCTAAATATACGCCCGGCTCATCTGTCGTGATCATTCCTTCTTCTAAAACACCATTGTCATGACGCTCCGGCACAACTCTCCAGCGGAAACCATTCGGTCCCTCATGTACGTTTAACACATACCCAACGCCATGTCCGGTACCGCATTTATAATCAATGCCCATCTCCCAGAGAGGACCACGGGACAAAATATCAAGGTTTAATCCGGTACATCCATATAAGAACTTCGCATGTGCAAGATTCATATTCGATCTGCATACGGTTGTGAAATGCAGACGCATCTCATCTGTGATCGGTCCAAGTGCCATGGTTCTTGTGATATCCGTGGTTCCCTCAAAGTAATGTCCGCCGGAATCCACCAGTAAGAATCCTTCCGGTTTTAATTCCGTATCTGATTCCGGTGTTGCAGCATAATGCATCATCGCAGCATTTGCACCATAAGCACAGATCGTATCAAAACTCAACTCAATAAAATTCTCCTGCTCTCTTCTTCGCGCTTCAAGATAGTCAGAAGCCGAGATCTCTGTCATAGGGATCTTGCCGATATTTGTCTTGAGCCAGTACATGAACTTCGTAAATGCAACACCGTCTTTTACATGTGCAGCTCTGGTGTTATCCACCTCCGTCTTATTTTTTACTGCTTTCATAAGCTCGGTCGGGTTCGGTTTATCCACAACTTTGATTGCTTTATCAAGACTGTTTACGATACGGTAATTAACCATGCCGCGGTTCATCAGCACGACTGCGTCTGCCGGGATTTCCGGTACATAATCGTAGACCGCATTATATGGTTTTGTAATGATATGGTTTTCATCCAGATAAGCACGGATCTTATCATCCACTACATTCTCCTGCAAAAACCAGATACATTCTGTTTCTGTCAGCACCAGATATGACAATACGACCGGCACATAATCAATATCATTGCCACGGATATTTAAAAGCCATGCGATATCATAAAGAGAAGTTAAAATATGGACATTTGCACCATTCTCCTTCATAGCTTTCCTTAGATCTGCAATTTTATCCGCGGTGCTTTTTCCGGAATATTTTTCTTCTAAAATAAATAAAGGCTGTTTTGACAATGCAGGGCGGTCTTCCCAGATCAGGTCGATCAGATCTTCTGTCACGTGCATGGAGGCATTTTTTGCAGAAGCAATTTTTTCAAGTTTACCTCCCCAGGTACCGTTTACAACACGTCCGTCAAATCCGAGACATCCACCTTCGTTTAATTTATCTTTTACAAATTCATCTACGGTCGGCACACCCTCTTCGCCCATGCGGTAGAGTGTAACTGTGCTGCCCTTAAGCTGGTTTTCCGCCTGTACAAAGTAACGTCCATCCGTCCAGAGCCCTGCCTCCTCTGCTGTGATAACGGCAGTTCCTGCAGAACCGGTAAATCCGGTAATAAACTTTCTTGCCTTAAAATGGTCTCCTACATATTCTGATTCATGGAAATCAGCCGTCGGCACAACATATACAGTGATCCCTCTTTTCTCCATCTCTGCACGCAGTGCCTTTAATCTTTCCTGTATCATTTCTTACTTTCCTCTTTCTTATATATTTTCCAAAATCTGTATATTACATGATGGCTGTTTCTTTCATCACGCATCCGTATACTCAAAAAACTTCGTATCGATCTCCGGATAAGATCGTTTTAATGAGATCGGTCTTCCGGAACGGTTCAAAAAGCAGTGGGAACTCTTTCCGGTTGTCCGCAGTTCTCCGGTCTCTTTGTCTGTCATCCGGTATTCCACATCCATCTTGATACCATTATAACGGGTGATCTTTGTCTCGATTACGACGGTATCATCAAAATGTACCATGCTGTGATACTCACAGGATACGGAGAGCACAGGACTTATGATCTCCATCTCCTCCATCTGTTTGTAACTGAGTCCGATCTGATCCATGAGATCCATCCTCGCCTCTTCCATCCATTTGATGTAATTTGAATGATGGATGATCCCCATCTGATCCGTCTCATAATATTTTGCATGATGCTCATATGGGCGGATTTTGATATCATCGGCATTTTCATTATAAATTTCTATCTCTTTTTTACTCATATAAATCACTACCTTTCTCAAACTCCTCCAAGTTATAGTATCTCACAGAACCGCTTTAATTTCAATGGTGCCTTTTTATCCATGCGGTCAGGCATGCGGTCAGGATAACGATCATAACACAGACAAATGAGATCCCGGCTCCCACCATAAATCCAGGTGTCCGGTAACGCAGTTCGATCGTGTGTGTTCCTTTTTCAAGATAAGTACTGATAAATGCCTCTCCAAAAACTTCCGGCTTGGTTTCTTCTCCATCAACATACAATTTCCATCCGGCATCATCCGCCACTGAAAAGATCAGCCGTCCTTCTTTTTTCACATCGATCGTCCCGGTGATCTTCGTATCGGAAAATGACGTCATCTCCATCGTCTGCTCATTTAATGTCTGATAAGCAGTATCTACTGCATCGAGATTTAAGGCATATGCAGTAATGTTCACCCTCTCCTCGCTGCTGTTTTTGATCTTTACTTCCGTACCTGCCGTGCAGTATCCAAGATCAAGCGTATAACCATGTGAAACTTTCGTGAAAGATTTTGTCCTGCCGTCACTGATCTCTTCTGTCAGGCTGTCCACGGTCGTCGAATCATAGGTAGCAAAAATATATGCATCTTCCTGCACATCGATCGTTGATTCTCCGACCACTGATTCCGATGGGATCTCTGTCAGCATCGTCTCATCTGCACCGAGAAGTTCTGCAAGTTTATTCTGCGCTGTGATCTCGTCTAAATCAGAATAATCCCACGCTTCGATCACATTCTCATCCATCATAAAGCCAAGCGGGAGCACGTATTTATTTTCATAGAGATAAGTGTTTCCGCTTCCTGCCACAAAAGAACGGATCGGGTTTGCCTCAAGCGCATTATCTGCGATCACATAGCGCAGGGATAACATCGCAGATAAAAGCGGTGTTGCCCCATTCACGCAGTAAAAATTCTTACCGCCCTCCATTCCGACTGCCTGATAAAAATGACTGACATCTAAATTCATCAGTGACGAAAACTGTGTTGCAGAACGATATCCATACAATGCGGCATCATTTTTCGTTTTACGCTCTAATTCCTCTGTCCGGTAAAATAATACGCCTTCCTTCTGTGCCTGATCTTTTGCCTCTGCAAGTACCGCATGATAATCATCCACCGCCTTTACATAGGCAGTCCTGCTTGTTGTCTCAAGTCCGGTCACATTGTAATTAAAGAATAATTCTAACAGCATCGCTACGCAGCCAAAGACAAGCATGATCTTCTTCAGTTCTTCCCTGGTTGCCCTTTTGATCCTTCCGATCTTTTTTACCTCATCTTCCCGGATACATTCCTCCGCATAAAAATAGATCAGCAGTACCACAATATAACTTCCCAGAAAAACATAAGTTGCCGTTGCCGCACTCTCCCCTAAGATTGTCCCATCAGAAAGATGATAGGAAACCGTCATCAGACCGATCGATGTCACTCCTGCCACGATCACATCTAAAAACCGCGTCCCTTTAAAATGTAAAAATGCCTCATATGCAACCGCAAGCAATAAAAATGCGTATAAAAAAGTCTGTCTTCCCGGCAGGGAATCAGGAAAATGCATACCATGCCAGATGAAATCAAGTATATTATTTGAAAAACTGAGAACAAAAAATACTGCCAGAATTCCACGCGCCAGCTTCTTTTTCCAGGATATTTCACGATTAAGCAAATATAGTACAAACAAAAGAATAACAAATACTCCACAGTAAATATTTGGCCAGTGGTCTTTTCCTGTATAGGGCTCTGCCATCACAGAATGTCTTCCCAGCTCCGCAATAATGTTAAAATACCATTCCATCGTATCCGGGAACGAAATATTCTGTGACCCACTCGCACCAAGTGTGATCGCCTCAGGAATGATCAGAACTGCACCCGTTCCACCTGCCAGAAGAGAATAAACTGCAAAACGAATCCAGGCCCCGATCCCTGTTTCCTTATTTTCAAGCCATGTGATCAAAAACCAGATCACCTGAAAAATGCATACCATGATCGCAATGTAATAATTACTGATAATGCATAAAGACAGCGAGATATAATAAAGCAGTACCTTTTTCTCTTTGATCAGTTTTTCGAGCCCAAGAACAACAAGCGGCGCTAACATCATACAGTCTAACCACATGATATCCCATGCATAGGCTGCGGAGAATCCGCACAATGCATAGGCTGTCGCAAAAATACTGACTGCAATATGATTTTTTTCAAAATGCTCTTTTAAATAATAACCAAAAAACAGTCCCGCAAATGAAATTTTCAAGATCACAAGCAAGGTCATAAATTCGATCACATGATTTTGCGGACATAACAGCAGCAGCCAGTTCAGGGGGCTTGCCAGATAATAGGCATACAGAGAGATGAAATCTGCCCCCAG
>OGNI01001607.1_pt1 | contig 10837 bp, 4 predicted proteins | sample 1573421 | NCBI WGS metagenome assembly OGNI01 (sample SAMEA2581928, study PRJEB24529) | metagenome | biome: Human gut stool | place: China | collected 2011
ATGAATGGACGAACCGTATGATTCCTTCCGGAAACGATGACGGTATCAACAGACAATATATGCGTTATGCCGACATCGTACTGATGCGCGCCGAACTGGAAAACGAGTTGAATGGTGCATCTGCTGCCGTTCCTTACCTGACTAAGATTCGCAACCGCGCTTTTGCGACCTCCGACCGTGCAACAGAAGTTACAGCTTATGTTGCAGAAGCAGCTCTCAGTAAAGAAAAGATGTTCCAGGCAATTGTTGACGAGAGAGCTTATGAGTTTGCCGGAGAACTGATCCGTAAAGCTGATCTTATCCGTTGGGGAATGTTGAAAAGTAAAATGGACGAGACAAAAAACAAGATGAAAGCTATTGTGAGTTTGACCGATTATGATTCTAAACATCCTTACAGCCAGCTATCAGGCCATGCATATTATAAAATGAGCGCATATACCTGGACTCGTAATGGTATAGAGACTACCGAAAAGGATGCAAAACTGAACCTTTACGGTCTGAACTATGGTGAAATGGATATTAATCCAGAAGGCTATACCGAATTTTCAGACAGTAAGGGCGAAGCATCCACTTGGATCAAAGATAATGCCCTGGAAGATGTTATTGACTATCTCTATGTTCGCGACCCAGACAAATATCAATACTGGCCTATCTTTAACGTCAACTTGAATGATAATCCTAATCTTTCTAATTACGAGTGGTATTAACTAACTAAATGATTAAACAACAATGAAAAAATATATACTATCAATTTGTACATTAGCTGCCGTTTGCCTGGGTAGTGTTGCAGTGACATCATGTAGTGAACCAGATGATATCAATGATTTAGTTCTTAATCGTGTCTTGTCGCCAACCGGCATCACTGCACGTATTTCACAGGAAGTAAACATCACTGTCAGTTGGAATGAAATGTCAGGAGCTACCTCTTACGAACTTGAAGTTTATGCGGACAGTCCCGACTATGACCAACGTACACCGGATGCCTCATATACCACAACTTTAACCGAAAAGACTTTAACCAATCTTATCGGAGAGACTGATTATTACATCCGCGTAAGAGCCATTGATGAAAACAATTCTTCCCGCACATCCAAATGGGTTGACATCAAGCGTACAACCAACCCCGAACAGAACATGAAAAAGGTAAAAGCCGGTGACATTCAGAGCACTTCTGTAAAAGTAACATGGACACCGGGTATTGAGGTCGATGCTGTCATCTGTGCTCCTACTACCGCAAACTCCAGTGCCAATACTGTGACGTATACGCTGAATTCAACCGACATATCTTCCGGCTCCGCCACTATCACAGGTCTTACACCGGAAACCAATTACAGAGCTACATTGAAGTTAGGTGAAAAGACTCGTGGTTATTCTACTTTCACCACTAATCTGGATTTGAGTGATGCTATCGAACTTACTCCTGCTGACGATTGGGTTTCTGCTATTCAAGATGCAACACCAGGCAGTAAATTTGCTCTTACACCCGGTGAATATGTGCTGACAGCAGCCAAATTACAAATTAATAATAATGTAGTCATTGCTGCTAAGAATTCTGCCGAGCCACCGGTAATCAACACTTGTATCCATATCTATAACGGCGCTTCACTCTATCTCTATCAGGTTGTGTTAGATGGAACGAATACTGATGGCAGTCAGGCTATTGAATACAAAACAGCCGGAGGATTTGGCGATCTTATCATCAGCGGAAGTGAAATAAGAAATTACGTGAAAGGACTTATCTACATCAACGTTGCAGCTGTAGCCAATACAATCAAGATAGAAAACTCCATCATTCATGATATCGAATGTTCCGGCGGTGACTTTATCGATAGCCGTAGCGGTGGTTGGAACAATCTTATCATCTCAAGCTCTACATTCTATAGCTGTTCTGCTAAGCGTGATATCCTGCGTGCTGACGATGCTTCAAGCAAGGTGAGTGCAAGTATGATAACTTCTATCGACAAATGTACATTCTACAATGTAGGTAATGGTAACGCCAATTACCGTTTCTTCTATCTGCGGTTCCCCGGCAATACCAATACCTTTACCAATAATGTTGTAGCCAACTTCGATAATACTCGCGGTTTTGCCAATTCAACTTCCGTAGGAGTACCCAGCTATTCGAACAACTATTACTATAACTGTAAGAACTTGACTTCACAAGCCGAAGGTAATACTCAGCCCAATTTAACATGTTTCGATACAGAAGGAAATATTCTTGATAAGAATCCATTTGCCGATCCTGACAATGCCGATTTCACTATCACTGATGAACTCTTCCAGAGTTATGGATTCGGTGATCCTCGTTGGTATTAAAATATTTGAATCCTTAAAGTAAAAGAGGGTGCGTCACTATACAAAGTGCGTATCCTCTTTTTCTTTTACCATTTTAACCCCGCCCCCTATACCATTATTATCATCATTTACTCCAAAAGGAACAATATTTCCTCCTCTTTATAGCTATAAACTTCTATTTTTGCATACACATAAGTACAAACCACTATTGACGGAACATTTAAAATCAAAAGAATCTATATCATGAAGAAACTCTTTTTAGTCTTCTCTATTTTAACTGCCTCTATAACTGTTATGGGGCAACAGCCTATTCCGGTTAAGCCTCGCATTCTTATCAGTACGGACATAGGTGGCACAGATCCGGACGACAATCAATCAATGGCACACTTCCTTATGTACAGTGAGATGTTCGAAACAGAAGGATTAGTATCTTCTCCCTCCTATGGACACGGAAGTAAACAGAATCTTCTGGACATGATAGACCTATACGAAAAAGATCTGCCCAAGTTAAAAAAACACATAAAGGGCTTCCCGTCACCGGATGCCTTACGAGCCATCTGCAAACAAGGAAGACAAGGAGTAGCCCCATTCAAAGGTTATACTACTGCCACAGAGGGTTCTGATTGGATCATTAAATGTGCCAGAAAAGAAAGTACCCGGCCCTTATGGATACTAGTATGGGGCGGACTCGATGACTTAGCACAAGCTCTACATGATGCTCCGGACATTCAAAATAAAATAAGAGTATACTGGATTGGCGGACCGAATAAAAAATGGAGTACCAATAGTTATGTATACATTGTCGAGAATTTCCCCAACCTTTGGTTCATCGAGGCCAATGCTTCCTATCGTGGATTCATAACCAATGACAAACAACCTGGTAAATTCAACAAAGACTATTACGATGAATGTATCCGTGGAGCCGGACATCTGGGAAAAGACTATATAAAATATTACGATGGAAAAGTCAAGATGGGAGATACCCCATCACTACTTTACATGATGGATGGTGATCCGAATAATCCTCAGAAAGAAAGCTGGGGAGGGAGTTTCGAGAAATTCACTCATAGCCCAAGAGTCATTTTCAACCGGAGTACTACCCTGAAAGATACGGTTCCGGTATATGCCATCATTGAATTCCGCATAAAGGGACCGGAAATGAATATCCCCGCTGACTCAACCTGTTTCACCATGACAACAGATGGTCAGGACTGGGACGGTTTCTATCTGGGTAATGGTGAATATGCCGTCAGATATGCTCCTAAATCTACCGCAGTCCTAACCTACAAGATTACCTCTGATATTCCGGGATTTCCGGAACAAACCGGAGAATTCGTCGTAAATAACACATGGCCCGGAAAGATTGATGCCGATGACTATAAATTAGGAGATTATTGGTATACAGACCGAAATGACGCAAACCTGTTTGAAGGAAAATGGCAGGGAAGTAAAACGGTATCCAAATGGAGAAAAGATGTTCTGCAAGACTGGGCCAAGCGTTGGGAATTGCTTAAATAAATACATATTCTAAAAAATAATAGCATGAAGAGAATACTATTCTATCTATGTTTTACCTGCTTTTTTTATCAGGTGTTTTCACAATCACACAACCTCCCTTGGAAAAATGGAGCCTTGCAAATATCCAGTAACTCCCGTTACCTTCAGCATACGAATGGCTCTCCCTTCTTCTGGCTCGGAGATACCGGTTGGCTGCTTCCTGAAAGGTTGAACCGGGATGAAGCGGAATACTATCTTGAACAATGCAAACAAGCAGGCTTCAACGTAGTACAGGTACAAACCATCAACGGAGTACCTGCCATGAACTTTTATGGACAATCGTCTATGCCGGATGGATTTGATTTCTCCAATATCAACCGACCGGGTATATATGGATATTGGGATCATATGGATTTTATCATCGATGCCGCCGCCCGCAGAGGGATTTATATCGGCATGGTCTGCATCTGGGGCGGGCTGGTAAAAAGTGGAAAAATGAATGTGGAAGAAGCCAAGGCTTATGGTACTTTTCTCGCCAACCGTTACAAAGATCGCCCCAACATCATCTGGATGATTGGCGGAGATATCTATGGAAACATCAAAACCGAAGTCTGGAACATGCTTGCCAACACCATTAAATCCATTGATAAGAACCATCTCATGACTTTCCATCCCTTCGGAAGGACACTCTCGGCAGAATGGTTCAACGATGCCCCCTGGCTGGATTTCAATATGTTCCAAAGTGGACACCGCCGCTACGGACAAAGCAAAGATGACAAAAAGACACTGTTACCACAAGGCACAGAAGAAGACAACTGGCGATATGTGGAACATAGTCTTGCTCAAAAGCCACTACGTCCGGTTATTGATGGAGAACCGTCTTATGAAGCCATTCCCCAAGGACTTCACGACCCTAAGGAAGGTTTCTGGAAAGACAACGATGTACGCAGATATGCTTACTGGTCGGTTTTTGCCGGTTCATTCGGTCATACGTACGGTCATAGCTCTATCATGCAATTCCTAAAGCCGGGAGTTAATCCAGCCTACGGTGCTACCAAATTATGGTATGAAGCCCTGAAAGATCCCGGATTCAACCAGATGCAATATTTGAAAAAACTGATACTTGCTTTTCCCTTCTTCGAAAGAGTAGCCGACCAAAGTTGCATAGCCGGCAATAACGGTACAAAGTATGAACGTCTCATTGCAACACGTGGCAACGACTATATGTTAGTGTACAACTATACCGGACGCCCCATGCAAATAGACCTCAGTAAGATTCATGGAAAGACTAAAAAGGCTTGGTGGTATTCACCACGCAATGCAGAGCTATCTTATATCGGTGAGTTTAGTTCAAAAGTAGAAACGTTCCAGCCTGAAGGTGGTCATTCAAACGGCAATGACTGGGTACTCATCCTAACAGACGGAACCCGGAAGTATATAGAAGCATTGCAATAGATAGTTTTAATAAAAACAAGAGGATGTCCCTGAAGACATCCTCTTAACCCTAACCAGTCATAATTTCTTGAATTCAAGTAATTATCATCTTCTTACCTTTACGACACGGGCAAAAGTATATAGAAAATACAAAATGTAACTCCATAAATCAGTATTTTCTGCATTATTTAGCAATCAATTGTTTATCAGCCTTATACAAGACTACAAAGATGTCCGTTTTGATGAATTCATGTATTTTTTGACGAATTGATCTTATTCATTCCCTTATCCCGATACTCAGTTGGGGTCATTCCCATCTTCTGTTTGAAGCATTTGCTGAAATAACGGGGATCATTAATACCCACCATATAAGAGATCTGAGTCATGGAATATTCTCCGGTTTCAATGAATTGCACAGCACGCTTGATACGCATTTCCTTAATAAACTCAATAGGTGCCAACCCAGTCAGTGTCTTCAGTTTCTTAAAGAAGACTGAACGGCTGACTGCCAGTTCCTGCACCAAATCGTCTACTACCAATTCTCCATTATCCATATTCTTCTCCATCAGTTCCACCAGTTTGTCCATAAACTTACGATCGTTCGGGGACATTTCCGGTCCTTGCTCTTCTACGGTTTCTTCCGTTAAGTCAACCGTTGCATTTCCCGTCATCAGGTTATCCCGATAGATACCCTGTAACTTTCGGCGCTGTGTGAGCAGATTCTTTACGCGTGCTTTCAGATAAGTGGCACTGAACGGCTTAGTGATGTAATCGTCCGCTCCATATTCCAACCCCTCCAATTTGCTTTCAATGGAAGTCTTAGCCGTCAACAATACAATGGGAATATGACTGGTGGTCATATCGGCACGCAGTTCACGCGTCATGGTGATGCCATCTTTTCCGGGCATCATTACATCACTAATAATGATATCCGGAAGGAATTTCAAAGCTTTACTCCAACCTTGCATACCATCCACTGCTTCCACGATTCTGTACTCAGAAGCAAAGATGCTGCGCAGGAACAAACGGAGTTCCGAATTATCTTCCACAAGCAACATAGTCCCTTTGGCGTCCATACTCTCTTCCGATTCCTCCTCTATATTCTCTTCTTCAGAAGAATCCGGTATTTCACTAAGAATATCGGTCACTTGTTCTATAACTCCCATACCCACCGTAGCATCATCTTGCAAGAATTCCACCGATTCATCATAGTGTTCTTTACCTTTCAGGAAGTCCACCTTAAAGCAGCTTCCCTCTCCTAACTTACTATCAACGGTAATAGTCGCCTTATGCATTTCTACCAATTCCTTCACCAATGACAAACCGATACCGGTGCTGGACTGATTGAACAGATTGCGGTCTACCAGATTCTCAAAACGGACAAACAGCGACTTTTTCTTATTATCTGCAATACCTATTCCCTGATCTTCCACACTTACGGAAACTGATTTCTCATCTTCGCGCACAAGCACCGTGATCATCTTTCCATTCGGAGTGTATTTAAAAGCATTGGAAAGCAGATTGAACACAATCTTCTCAAATTTATCCGCATCTACCCAAAGATACAGTTCTTCCTTCTCCGTTTCAAACAGGAAGTCTATCTGATGTTCTTCGGCAACAGACTCGAAGTTCGCCATGATCTTGCGAGTAAAAGCCACTACATCCATACGTTGAACCTGCATCTTCATTTTCCGGTTCTGTATCTTCCGGAAGTCCAGTATCTGGTTGATAAGCCTCAACATGCGGTTCGTATTCCGTTCTACCACCTGTAACTGTTCACGGGCATCATCCGGAAGTTTGGTATTCCCCAGTATATATTCCACAGGCCCTGAAATCAAAGTCAGCGGAGTGCGCAGTTCATGAGAGATATCGGTAAAGAAACGCAGTTTCATATCCGTCATTTGTTGCTCGACGGACACCTCATGCTTCAAACGATAAATAGTGAACAAGATATACACCGCCGCTACAATAATCATGATGAAGAAAAGCACATACAGGAAATAAGCAAACGGAGTTTCCCAGAAGGAAGGTAGTATCTCAATGTCCAATGTACGCGTGTTTTCAGTCCATATACCATCACTGTTGGTAGAACGGACTTTAAAGACATAATGCCCTTTTGGCAAGTTGGTATAAGTAGCTACACGCTGTTTACCTACATAGTTCCAGGCCTTTTCAAAACCTTCCAGGATATAAGCATACTGTATTTCGGAAGGTGCGGAATAGTCGAGTGCAGCAAACTGTATGGTGAAAATATTCTCCCGATGCGACAGTACCAATTCTTTGGTATCATCCAATCCCTGTTTCAGTACGGAACCCTGTCCCGGCACCACGTCCACATTCGCCACCAACAATTTGGAGAAAACCATCGGCGGCACATAATTACTCTTCCCGATGGAATCGGGATTGAAATAGAAAATACCTGTACTTGCCCCGAAAAGTATATTACCCGAAGCAGTATATTCTGAAGCCGCCTCACTGAAACGTACCCGGAAAAATATCTCCTTATCGGCATAATTCTCAAATTTCTCTTTGGAAGGAATAAACTTACTGATACCGTTTTCCGAACTGAGCCATAAATTACCGGCTTTATCCTCCTGGATGGAAAGCAACACATCCGAAGGCAGGCCGTCCTGTACCGTATAAGACTTAAAACAGGCATTACCGCTCTCATCCAGCGATACTAACTTATTCAGTCCTCCGCCAAATGTTGCAATAAAGAGTTCCTTATTCCGGGTAGATACAATCCAATGCACATCATTATTGCTTAGGCTATGCTCATTGTCCGGAACACGCAGGAAATGACGGAACTTCACATCTTCGGGATTCTTGAAGTCTGCATCCATCATCAAGGCGCCCACGGTAGTTCCTATCCAGATATGCCCCTGATCATCACCTGTTATAAAACGGGCCTTGTAACAATAATCAATAGGATATCCTTTCAGGTTATTACGATGGTTCACAAAAATCTCTTTACCACCCTGACTGTGCGCCATATAGTTGATGCCGCCTGCAAATGTAGCAATCCAGATGCGTCCATGCTTATCTTCGTATACACAATAAACATTGTCGTCACTCAAACTATAAATATCACCTTCCTGATGCTGATAACGTGTCAGCTTATAGTGATAGCTATCTTTCTGTTTTTCAGCTTTCACCAGGCCATCCCCTTTGGTTGCAATCCAGAAATTCTGTTTACTGTCCTGCAAGATGAAATAAACATTACCACGCAACGGAGTGCCGCTGTGCGACACAGTACCGTTTTCGGTCAGATAGCCCTTATTTACACGGTTCTTATCATATATCCGTAGTTTACCATCTTTCAAGCCTACCCATAAATTCTGGTCAGCATCTTCGCAAAGGGCACGTACTTCGTTGCTCAATGACTCATAATCGTGTGGTACCGGCGTTACGATACCAAACTGAGACGGACGGAAAGTGACCTTCTCCAATCCCTTAGAGTGAGTGCACATCCATAGATTCCCCTGATTGTCGGAAAAGGCAGTATGTATTTTATTGGAAAAGCGCCAGTCATGCCCTGACAACTCATTATAGAACGGACGCAGACTATTACTTTCACGGTCAAAATATGAAAAACCGCCGCCATACGGATGTACCCAAAGCATGCCGTTGATATCTTCATGCGCATGGAAAGCCGGACGAGAACGGTCCGTACTGGTAGGTTCCACAGCTATTACTTCACGCTTCAAGACCTGTGTATGCGGATTAAAGTGTACCACTGTACCCGGAATATGTTGCTCGAACCATACTTCCGATGCTTTATCCACATAAGTACCATGAATCGGCGCATCAGGAAAACGGGAGGCAGGGAAGTGTTCTGTCTTCTTTGTATCACATTTATAAGTAAAGAATCCGTCTTTTGAAGTGGTCAGTATGATCTCATTACCATCTATATGATTGATTGACACAATGTGGGATGAAACCGGCAGACTCAGCAACAAGAACTGCCCGCTCTCCTTCTGATAGCGCCATACACGCCCGTTATCCGATCCGAAATAGATTTCGGGACCATGCTCCAAACAGGAATAAAAAGCTTGCCCGCCTTTCTTCTCCCGCTCTGCTGTCTCTGCAAAATAAAAGACCGGTGATTTCTCTCCGGGTGCCAACATCCCTAATCCGTTATCAGACAATATCCATTCATTACCTGCCCGGTCCTCATATACCTGAAACACACGTGAGGCAGAAAACTGTCCCGATTGGGTAGAATAATATTGGGAGGTCAGGCTATAATCCTGTGGATCAGTTGCCACCCGGATCACCCCTTCAGTCTCCGTCAGCAACCATACCGAACCACCCGGAAGGACTTTGATATTCGTTATATTGGCTGTGCCCCCCTCTTCATCATCACCCGGCGCACGCTCAAACGTTTCCGTACGGGGATCGAAGCGATAGGCATGATTGTCATAGGTTTGTAGCCAAAGGAAGCCATACTTGTCTTCCAGCATATGATCTATACGATTATGACTCAACACGATACGATTATCAAGACGTGCCTTATATGTTTTAAATGAATAACCATTGAACTTATTAATGCCATCCCAAGTAGCAAGCCAGATATTTCCCTTGCGGTCTTGCAGGATGCTCATTACTGTATTTTGAGAAAGTCCGTCTTCAGACGAATAATGGGTGAAAAAACAATCCGGCTGCGCTTTTACTGACAACACACCTATCAACCCAAGGATCAGATATAAGATTTTTTTCATAATAACAGGCTTATTCTATGCGGTAAAGATAAGTATTTCATAGAAAATTCATATATCTTTGTTTAGATTTTAACAACCACTGGTCATGAGAAGAATCGTAATATTGCTAATCCTCCAAATAATTGCCACCGACTTCTGCTTCGGACAATTACCACATACCTTTACACAATATACCTCAGAAGACGGACTCTCGCAGAATACCATCATGAGTATCCTGCAAGATGACAAAGGAGTGATGTGGTTCGCTACCTGGGACGGTCTCTACAAATTTGACGGATATACATTTAACAACTATAAAGCCCATCCGGGCGACAGCATCGGATTGAGCAACAACCGTCTGGACAATATTAAAGAAGACAGATACGGATATATCTGGGTACAAAGCTACAATCACCAGGTTTATCGTTTCAATCCGCGGCTTGAACGGTTCCAGGCTATCCCTTACGACAACTACCTGTCTTTGGACATGTATGTGCTTCCGTGTGGAGACGTATGGATAATTACCGTACAAAATGAATTGATTCATATTTCCACCCATCCGGAAACACATGAAATGAAAGCCACAGACTTCTTCAAATCCCATCAGATTTCATACTCAGAGCCTATCAAGTCTATCTTTCAGGACAGCCGGGAGAACCAATGGATTCTTACCGAGAACGGATTATACCGCCTGACTCGTAACGGGAATGAAGAGAAACTTTCTTCTTACTTCGTCGCTCCTCCGGAAAAGGACAAACAACCTTTTTACGATGCACTGGAGAACAATCACACCATCTACTTTACTTCCAAACAGGGATGTGTATACGAATATAATCCGGACACCGGCCAGTTTGTAAGGCAAGAGTTCCCCACCGGCTCCTCTATTAAAAACATACGACAACTCAAAAAAG
>OGNI01001611.1_pt1 | contig 10815 bp, 9 predicted proteins | sample 1573421 | NCBI WGS metagenome assembly OGNI01 (sample SAMEA2581928, study PRJEB24529) | metagenome | biome: Human gut stool | place: China | collected 2011
TCTTACCTTCGAGGACCGAGAGATCGCCGTCGTTCTCGTACCAGATTTGTGCAGCCATTGTACTTGGCACTCCTTTTTATGTAGTGGGGTGAACGCCTCCCGGCGCTCGGGTTTCTACCATTCGCAGATGAATTCGCGTGTTTTTGTGCATGGATTTTGTCCTGCAAACTGGGGTCTATCCTACTCCCGTCCCTTCCTAAATAAGCATTGAGTCCACAAAGTGGGCCAACGCCTAGCCGTGCGGCTCCCCCGACAATCAGTACTGCGATCCCGCATACGAAATATCCCAGTCATAAAACAACACAGCAACAAAAAGAAGCCACCGCGGTGAGACGGTGGCTTCCAACACGTTTCGCGCATATTGCGCTGCTACGTTATTCAGCGGCCCTTAACATGCAGCCGCTACAGCGAAATCACTGAACCTGGGTACGAGCGATCTTGCCGTTGAAGGACTCGGCCATATCGGCATCGGCGTCCGTCTGGTTGTTCCAAGAGAACATGGCGCGCAGCTTCGGACCAACGGTCTCCAGGTGCGGGTGGCTGTACTCTTCCTGCAGCTCCTTGAACTTCGGAGCGCCAGCGGCCTGATCATCCATGAACTCCTTGGCGAAGGAGCCGTCCTGAATGCGCTTGAGCTGGTACTGCATGCGCTTCTTGGTCTCTTCAGTGATGACGGTAGAGGTGTAATCGCCGTACTGAGCGGTGTCGGAGCAGCTCCAGCGAGCCTTGTTCAGACCACCCTCGTTGGCCAGATCCACCAGCATCTTCAGCTCATGGAACACCTCGAAGTAGGCGATCTCCGGCTGGTAGCCAGCCTCGGTCAGCACATCGAAGCCCATATCGCACAGGTGGTTGATGCCACCCATGAGCACGTCCTGCTCACCGAACAGATCGGTCTCGGTCTCGGTTCTGAAAGTGGTCTCCAGAACGCCTGCTCTTGCGCCGCCGATACCCAGTGCATAAGCCAGTGCCAGATCCTGAGCCTTACCGGTTGCATCCTGCTCTACGGCGATCAGACAGGGAACACCCTTACCTGCCTGGTACTCACTTCTTACAGTATGTCCGGGTCCCTTGGGAGCGATCATGGTAACATCAACGTTCTTGGGAGGTACGATACATCCGAAGTGAATATTGAAACCATGGGCGAACATCAGCATATTGCCCTCTTCCAGGTTGGGCTCGATGTCATTCTTGTACAGATCTGCCTGCTTCTCATCATTGATCAGGATCATGATGATGTCAGCACGCTTTGCAGCTTCTGCAGCGGTAAATACTTCAAAGCCCTGTGCCTCAGCCTTTGCCCAGGACTTGGAGCCCTCGTACAGACCGATGATAACATGACATCCGGAATCCTTCAGGTTCAGTGCGTGTGCATGACCCTGGCTGCCGTAGCCGATAATTGCGATAGTCTTACCCTCTAATAAAGAGAGATTACAATCTTCCTGATAAAAAATTTTAGCCATTTTCTTCTCCTCCGTTATGAGACTAAAGATTTATAACTGATAGGGATATTCCCTAGAGCTAACGTAAACGTGTGCCTAATCCTCGATATAAGTTACGTTCTCAATACCTCTGCCCAGACCTGTAATACCGGTTCTTGCGAGCTCCAGTACTTCGTACTCTTCTGTAAAACGCTGGATCAGTGCATTGACCTTACTGTGATTACCGGTGAACTCCACGATCAGGTTCTCGGCACCGACATCAATGATCTTCGCACGGAAATTATTTGCAAGAAATTCCACTCCCTGTCGTGTCTCCAGGCGATTCTTGGGATCAACCTTTACTTTGACCAGTACAAGCTCCCGATAAACGCTGTCTTCCGGATCCAGTTCCTTGATATCCCGGACATCCACCAGCTTCCCTACCTGCTTCTCGATCTGTTCCAGAATATCTTCATCACCGGATGTTACAATGGTAATTCTGGTAAAGCGGGGATCTGCCGTTACTCCAGCCGTAATACTTTCGATGTTGTAACCGCGTCTGGAAAATAATCCGGAGATACGGCTGAGTACACCCGATGTATTATCTACCAATAACTGAAATACTCTCTTCTGCATGCGTAAAATACCATACCTTTCGTATTTCTTCTTTCTTCAATCATGTGCTTCCATCACGAAACAGCGATTGTATTCTTAATATAGCAAGATGATTACAGAATGTCAATTAGTGAATTTAACATTATGATTGATGTATTTTAATCATCGTTTTCTGCACATTTTGATAATGCAAGGGTTCCGGTTCTGGCTACTTCGACGATACTGATCGATTGCAGCATCTTGATCAGAGTATCGATTTTCTCCGGTGAATCACATATTTGCAACATCATAAAATGTTTTGACATATCTACGATCTCTGTTTTCATAATGTCGCAAATTTCTATGATATCCCTACGATTATTCTTGTTATATTTAACTTTTAATAACATTAGTTCCCTGGTATAACACTGTTCCTGGGATAGCGTTTTTACTTTAATGACATCCAGCTTTTTATTCAGCTGCTTTTCAATCTGTTCCAAAGTACGTTCATCACCGGAACTCACGATCGTCATACAGGAAACCGCAAGATCATCCGTCTCTCCCACTGCGAGACTGTCAATGTTAAAGCATCTTCTGGAAAACAGTCCGGCCACCTTGCACAGTACACCGGAACGGTTTTCAACCAGTACGGAATATATTCTCTTCATCTCAGTACAGCCCCCTTTGTTATTTCACCAGATCCATAGGATCGATCAGACATTCTAACAGCATCGTATTGTCTTCAGCCAGAAAAGTATCCAGCACTTCGTCCACATGCTCCATATTATTCAACCGCAGATAAGGAATATCATAAGCTGCGGATAATTTCTCCAGATCGGGACTTCCCGACAGATCTACCACAGAATAATGATCTTTGTAGGTATAGTGCTGATATTCGCGAACCATACCGAGATAATTGTTTTTCAATACAATGATCTTGACCGGGATCCGATGCTGTCTGATGGTGGCCAGTTCCATCATAGACATCTGGAAAGATCCGTCACCGCATACGGCAATGACCTGCTTGTCCATCGCGGCTGTTTTGGCACCCATAGCCGCAGGAATGGAATATCCCATGGTTCCCATGCCGCCGGATGTTAAGAACTTCCCTTTTTTCACGATATGATAACCGCAGGACCAGATCTGGTTCTGTCCCACATCTGCGACATAGATGCCGTCTTCCTGCATTTTCTCGGAAAGTCTGGTAATGAACGCAGCCGGATCTACAAAATCGGGATTCGGGGTTCTCTTTTTCTCCATTGTGGAACGATACTCATTTAAGGTAGTAAGCCATTCCTCATAGTCACAACTGAATTCTTCCTTCTGGAAATCCTGAAAAATGTGTTTTGCATCGCCGACCAATGGGATGGAGGGACCGGCATTTTTACCAATCTCTGCGGGATCTACATCGATATGTACCAATACCTTATTCCGGGTAATCAGATCCGGCTGACTGACCGCACGATCTGCTACACGGGCTCCCACCATAATCAACAGATCCGATTCGTTCATGGCACGGTTTGCATATGCCTTGCCATTATTGCCCACCATTCCATAATATAGAGGATGTTCAGTGGGCATGACACCAATTCCCATCATGGTAGACACTACGGGAATTCTGTGTTCTTCCGCAAATGCCCGAAGCTCCTCTTCCGCCTCACTGAGCAATACACCGCCTCCGGCACAGATAATAGGCCTCTTTGCCTTTTCCAATTCCCGGATCACCTTTTTGATCTGTACGGCATGTCCCTTGACCGTTGGTTTATAAGTGCGGAGGTTTACCTCTTCCGGATAATGAAAATTCTTGATTGTGGCATTCTGAATATCAATGGGAATATCGATCAGCACCGGTCCTTTTCTACCGGTATTGGCAATATAAAACGCTTCCCTGAATACTCTGGGAATATCATTTACATTTTTTACCAGATAGCTGTATTTCACAAAAGATTCCACAGCGCCGGTGATGTCCGCCTCCTGGAATACATCGCTTCCCAGCAGTTCGCTGTTCACCTGACCGGTGATACAGATCAGTGGAATACTGTCCGCAAATGCTGTAGCAATACCCGTGATGACATTCGTAGCGCCCGGTCCGGAGGTTACCGCACAGACTCCGGGTCTTCCGGTCATTCGTGCCACACCGCTGGCAGCATGTGCAGCATTCTGTTCGGTACGGATCAATACTGTCTTAATATCGGAATCCAGAATACTGTTGAAAAAAGGACATATCGCCACTCCGGGATATCCGAATACTGTACTTACACCTTCTTCTTCCAGACATTTAATAATCGCATCTGCTCCAATCATGTCATTCCACTCCTTTATCTATACTCCATAATTTTCCGCTGTTTATTTTATTCCATCAGGCTTTTGGCCAGCTTCACAGCATCCGCTGCATCCTTGGAATAGCCGTCCGCTCCGATCTCATCCGCATATTCCTGGGTGATCACGGCTCCGCCGATAATGATTTTGGCGGTGATACCTTCCTGTTTCGCAGCGGCTACGATCTCCCGCATTCTCTGCATGGTGGTGGTCATCAACGCTGACAGGGCGATAAACTCAGCGTGATGTTCCTTTGCCGTTTCCAAAATTTTGGCCTGGGGAACATCCTTTCCCAGATCTATCACATGGAAACCATGATTTTTCAACATCAACGCTACAAGATTTTTACCAATGTCATGAATATCGCCTTCTACGGTAGCAATAACGACTACCGGCATTTCTTCCCCACTGTTTCCGGTCTGTAATAAAGGCTCCAGTACTTCAATGGAATTCTTCATTGCTTCTGCACTGGCAATCAGCTGCGGCAGGAAATACTTGCCCTGATCAAAATATTCTCCCACCAGATTGATAGCGGGAAGCAGAACCTGATTCAATAATTCCACAGGTTTTTCTCCACTCTCCAGTGCTTCGTTTGTTATTTTTACAATACCATTACGATTCCCCTTCAGAACTGCTGTTTTCAGTTTTTCCTGCATTTCATTGATCTGAGGGGTATCTTTCGAAGCAGTTACAGCAGACGGTACTTCTGTATTGTCCGTGGAAGCTGCCTTCGTTCCCTGTTGCTCCAAAAGAGCAAGTTTTCTGGATAATTCCGCTTCTTTTTCTTCTCTGCGCTCTTTGACGCCTCCGGCATATTCAATATAACGGAGTGCAGCCTCTTCTTTATTCAGGAGAAGATCGGTTGCCAGCGCACAGCTCATCAGCATCTCCTGAGAGGGATTGGCAATCGCCATCGTCAGTCCCGACTGAATCGCCAGCGTCAGAAAAGCGGTATTTACAAAACCTCTCTCCGGCATGGCAAATGAAATATTGGATAATCCGCAAATTGTGGCGAAGCCGTTGCTCTTGCAGTAACGGATCGTTTCCAGCGTCTCCAGTGCAGCCTTTGGATTTGCTCCGACGGTTGCCACCAGACCGTCTACTACAATATCTTCCTTTCGCATTCCAAGTGAAAGTGCACGATCATAAATTTTATGTATAATCTCTTTTTTCTCTTCAATGTCCTTAGGCAGACCTGCATCCGATAAAGGAAGCAGGATGAACATTGCACCATATTTAGCTACAATAGGAAGCAGCTTTTCGAATTTTTCCGTTTCCAGAGACACCGAATTGACCAAAGCACGTCCCGGGTAATTACGAAGGGCGGCTTCCAGTACTTCCACATAACTGGAATCCAGTGACAGCGGAAGATTCGTCACACCGCTTACCTCCTCCAGCGCCCGGAGCATGCATAGCTTTTCATCAATACCGCTCATCCCCATATTGATATCCAGTACCTTTGCGCCACAGGTTTCCTGCTCTTCGGCGAACTGGATCACCTTTTCAAAATTGCCTTCCCGCAGTTGTGCCTGAAGTGCCTTTTTGCCCGTAGGGTTAATTCTCTCTCCCACAACGAAAAAACCATCCTCCAGCCCGAAGCTGTGGGTAATGCGTTCGGATGTCAGATACCGGATGCCCTCCGGTCGTCTGGTTGCCGTTGCTTGTGCAACGGTGCCGAAACGATCATGAAGCTGCCTTATAAATTCCGGAGTGGTGCCGCAGCATCCTCCCAGTATGGTTGCGCCGGCATTCACCAGTACTTGCATTTCTTCGGTAAACTCTTCGGCTTCCATGTTATAGCAGGTGGTTCCGTTTTCATCCAGAAAAGGCAGTCCGGCATTTGGCTTTGCAATGATAGGAATCGTGGTAACGGATACCATGTCGGAGATGATGCCTTCCATCTGTGCCGGACCGGTGGAACAATTCGCACCGATAGCGCTCGCACCCAGACTTTCCAGTACGACTGCCGCCGTTTTGGCATCTGTGCCGAATAAAGTTCTGCCATCCGCTTCAAAAGTAAGTGTAGCGATCACTGGGAGATCACAGACTTCTTTTGCAGCGATCAATGCCGCTCTGGTCTCTGCCAGGCTCATCATCGTTTCGACTACCAGCAGATCTGCTCCGGCATCCACCAGGCAGAGAATCTGCTCTTTATAGATAGCGATCAGATCTTCCAGCTCCATTTTTCCCATAGGGCGCAGCTGCTCGCCGGTCATGGTGATATCTCCGGCCACATAGACCGGATGTCCCGGAGTGTCCGCTGCAGCTTCTTTGGATATCGCCACCAGATCATGGATCATAGAGGACATATTTTTCTCTAAATGATATTCTGCCAGTTTTACGCGGTTTGCAGTAAAGGTAGGTGCGTACAGAATATTGGTTCCCGCCTGCACGTATTCCTTCTGTAGCTGTAGCATTACCTCTCTATGTTCCAGAATCCACTGCTCCGGGCAGACTCCGGAGGGCATTCCGGCCTTTACCAGATTGGAGCCGGTGGCACCGTCCAGATATATGATATGATCTTTTGTGAAATCAATAAATTTTTCTCGTGTCATGTTTCTCTTCCCTGTTTCTTAATTCTTTTAATCATACCACATTGTGCTTTTATTCGTAAAGGGGACGATTTAACATTATATGGTTGCGCAAAGTCTCAGAATATGATAAATTTTTAGATGGATCAAATGATTTGGAGGATATAATTTTGAAGAAAAAAATACTTGCCATTACCGCAGGACTTCTTACTGCCATGGCACTTACCGCTTGTGGAAAAGACCCTAAGCTGACACAGTTCAAGGGTGAAATAGATGCCTTCTGCACAGAGATCTCCGATATCGATACTGCCATCAATAACGTAGATGCGGAATCGGATACAGCAACCGATGAATTGCTGGGATATCTGGATCAGCTGGATACCTCTTTTCAGAATTTTGCGGAATTGGATTTTCCCACGGAATTTGATTATTTGGAATCTCTGGCAGATGAAGCCAGCGCGTACATGACACAGGCCGTGGAAAGTTATCATGAAGCCTACAGCAACGGCGGCTACAATCAACTGACTGCCGATTATGCAAAAGAAAACTACGCAAGAGCTTATAAACGTATTCAGATCATTATTACGTTCCTGCATGGTGAACAACCGGAAAATGTAAATCTGACCACTGCAGAGGAAACAGCAGATGCTGCTTCTGCTACTGCAGAATAATACGTAAGAACAAGAAAATCCCCGATGCTGATGCACCGGGGATTTTTTTGTTCTTTTTTCTGATAGATGATTATTTTAAAATTTTAATCTGACCGATCAGGGGAACTTCCTTCTCCTGCTCCTGGCAAGCATAGATCAGACCCATGATCCAGCATACAAACAGGAAAATACTCAGGATAGAACCTACAAATCCACCTACTTTAGGAATAAAATTGACAGCGCTTGCAATGATCTGACCGATCAGAATTACCAGCGCCTGATTCAGATGAAACTTAGCGCCCTCTTTATCACCTGCGCAAAACGCAACGATCCAGCCAATCCAGGTGATGTAAGCAATGATACCTGTAGTTTTTTTATTCATTTTTTTCTCCCTCCGCACTCTTGTGCTTAAAAAATTCTGTATATGTAAAAATTGCAAATACAGTCATAGTGTAATATGAAAACCCAGAAGCAAAATGTTTTTCAAAATAAAATTTGCGATCATGATTGCGACAGCTGCATACAGATGCCACTCATGGAACTTCCATCCTTTGATCCCACCGATATGTAATCTGGTGAGAGTCTGTGTCAACATAAAGCCTCCAAAGATAACAACGGTATAAGGTACCAGTGGATGATACCAGGTTGCTGACAGAGGATGTCCTGCAAGCAGTGCACTTACTGCTCTGGTTCCACCGCAGCCGGGACAATAAAATCCAAACAATCGATAGACCATGCAGGTATATCCCTGCAGATTCGGAAGAACTATATGAAGATATAGATAGATTCCAATACTGCCGGTCAGAAGAAATATCCATCCTGTCAGATAAAGATAATCTTCCAGACTTCTGCTATTCTTAGTACATACTTTCATAGCCGTAACCTACCATAGCCATAGAAAATACTACTGCAAGAACGGTGATCAGGATTCCCAATACAATACCGACGATGGAGCAGATCAGTCCGGCTTTTGACAGTCCGCTCTTACCCTGCTTGTTGGCAAATACTGCGCAGATAATACCACCGATACCAAACAAAGCACCGATCCATCCGCTACAGCATCCAAGAACAATAGAAAGAATACCCAGTACCAGACTGATGATAGCCAGCACATTGGTATCTTTGTTCTCAGGTTGTACAGGTGTTGTTACAGCTACCTGAGGCTGTACATTAGAGGTATAGTCCTGATAATTGTTTGCAGGCTGTTCTGCTGCAGGTGTCTCCTGTGCAGGTTCTGCTGTAGAACTTACTTCTGTTGCGGTAGTATCTACCGTTACGTTGTTTTCATTTTCAAAATTCTGTCCGTCCATTTTTTCCTCTTTCCGATCCTTTCAGGATCTTAGTTTATTTAATCTGCCAACGGGTTACCTTTACCATCTACATTGATCTTGCCTGTCAGGATCATAATAGCCTCTACCAGACTCCAGATCCATATACCTATAACCAGGAAAATACCAACTACAACACAGCAAAGAATATATCCAACAATGGTAAGCACAAGCTGTGTGATTGCTTTTCCGGTGTAGCCAAGATAAAAATTATGAACACCGAATGTACCCAGAAAAATACCCAGGAGACCGGCAACCAGTTTGGATTTTGCATCCGGTGCAGGAGCCTGTTTATTAGCTACGCCGCAGTTTAAGCATACTGCTGCATCCGGAGCTAACGGCTTACCGCAGTTATGGCAATAATTATTGCCCTGTCCCTTAGCTACGCCACACTTTATGCACATTACAGCTTCATCCGTCATATAAGGTTCGCCGCAATTCTTACAATAGTACATTAATTCTTCCTCCCTCTTATTATTTCCTATTTTATAAAATAATTTGAACTAACAATGTACATTATACAAGATGCTTGTATTTTTTACCAGTAGTATTTTCACATTATAAAAGCGGATAACGTGCAATTTTTATATAATAAATATCTTATTGCCGCTTTTTGTCAAACATCAGGAAGCATTTACGATATATTCCGCACCATCCAAGAACTGCCATTGTTGAAAAGACCGGGATCATATTATAAAGATACCGCGCCCTGGCTTCAAACAACATAACAAATAAAAACATACCGATAAAAATAACGATCATGGTAACAGAAATATTCAACAGTTCGGACGACTCCTCCCTAACAGACATACCATGCTTTCGAAATCCCGCAATTGCGTTCACCAGAACCAATGCCGCTTCTGCCAGAATTCCCAGCAGTACAAAAATCCACAGGCCCTGGCTTACTGTCGTGAACCAGATATAATTACTGCCATCCAGCCAGTAGAAATTCCGCAATGGTTCCGTAAAAGAGCTGTCGGAAATCTCCGGATATTCCCAGGCCTGGAAATATCCCTCCTGATACCAGCTGAAGGTGCCGTCATTATAATTCATGACCTGTTTGCGCAGCCAGAACCGCAAGGTCCCTATAAAGCCCCGGTCCTGCATTCTCCTGCGGATTCCTGCAAGTTCATATTGCATCCGGGAAGCCTTATCGGAACCGGCAAAAGACCGTACGATCTCAAGGCCCTCTCCGGAACAGGCTCCCGTGGTGTCCTCATTGAGACCGTTATACATATAATTACTCCAACCGATTTCCAACTCCGGATTGTATCCGTAGTGTAATGTCTGATACATTCCCTGCCTGCACCATGATGCAAGACAAAAGGCAATTACCAGCAGTAACATCTTCCCTCCCAGTCCGTATAACCGGGAACGAACATCGCTCTCCTCCGAAACGGTCCAAAAAATATCAATTATGACGATCGCAATTACCGCCACATAACAGGTCGCTTTCATAATGCCGCTCAGGCATCCGAGAAACATAAGCAGGAACCAGAGAGCATAACTCCACCTGCTTTTGCGGCCTCGCACCATAGAATATAAGAAAAGGATCATAACAGGCATCGCTATGGTGCAGCCATCCGTATACGGAATGATTTTCCAGGGAGAGATTCCCAGAATGGCAATATTGAAAATCAGTGCTATAACAGATGTTCCCAGGTTTTTACTGACTCTGAGCACCAAAAGTACAGAACATAATACTGCCAGTGAAAGCATTACGCATTGGAACTGGATCCATATAAACTCCGGGTTATACGGATACTCTTTCATACCGGAAGAAAAGCAATACAGCTTATACAAAAGCCATGTAATGGGAATATTGTTGCTGTAGATCGTATAATAATCGTCATATCCCAGTTCGCCGCCTTCGAAGATCCAGCATTCTGTAACGGTGTTATCGACAAACTGACGATCGTGGCTAACCAGCAATACCGTGCCCTGATAGCTGTCGATCAGTTCTTCCAGCAGT
>OGNI01001615.1_pt1 | contig 10779 bp, 18 predicted proteins | sample 1573421 | NCBI WGS metagenome assembly OGNI01 (sample SAMEA2581928, study PRJEB24529) | metagenome | biome: Human gut stool | place: China | collected 2011
AAGCCGTTCACGCAGGTAGTCGTCCGCACCAGCCTTGCGTGGAGCAGCTCCATGGACGCATAGTCCACATTGCACAGGGCGGGCATGATATCCGTAAGACCGTGCCGGATAGCAAACTCCGCTGCCGGACACGATGTAAATTCATAATAAATAGGCTTATCGGTTTCATAAGGCGCAACCGACATCTCGTAATCGTGCCATTTGTCGCAGCCGCTTTTCGCACGAACAAACGCCTTGTACATCAGCTTCCTCCAGAACGGCTTGTTGCAGTCCACAAATTTTAGCTTGCGGAAGAATCAGATTTTCCTCCATCTCTTCAATTTCACGGAACGAAGTAACTGCTTTGCAGACCACATAATAGCTCATGATGGCGATGCAGTCGTAGGTGCCGCCTACGCCGTTGTGGAAGTTCTTTTTGCCGCCCAAGTCGGTGCGCCAGTCGGAGAGAAAGACCGCGTACTGCCGCTGCACCTTTTCCCATACTGTCTCCCGCTCTGCTTCCGGATAGTGCAGGGCGATTTTCGCCAGGATTTCTTTCTTGCAAGGCTTTGAATACAGCACATGGCCTTTGCGGTCGAATAGGAGCTTCTTGTCCTTCATCTGTCTGCTTCTCCCTCATTTCCGCGCCGTGATGCAGAGCCAGCTTTTCTTTTTGTGTATCTGCACATCGTGAAAGCCCGCCTGCTCCAGATACGTCTTCAGCTCGGCGTCCTTGTAGATGGTCATGCCGCCGATGATCTCCGTCCACTTCTTGTCCTTGTCCGTATCGCCGTTGCTTTCGTTGCAGATGAGTAATGTCCCGCCGGGCTTCAGCACCCGGTAAACCTCCCGGAAGCACTGCGGCAGATCAGGCCAGAAATAGACAGTTTCAAAGGCTGTGACCGCATCGAACCAGTTGTCAGCAAACATCATATCCGCCACGCTGCCTTGCAGAACGGCGCAGCGCCCCTCCGCGATGGCGGCCTCGTTGACCTTTTTCGACTTCTCCACGCTGACGGGCGAATAGTCGATGCCCTTGACGATACCCTGCGGGCATTTTTTCAGCAGCCGTCGGATATTTACCCCACCGCCGCAGCCGCAGTCAAGCACCTTATCGTCCGGAGCAAGCTCCAGAAAGTGAAGCCCCCACCGTGCCACAGGACTGTGCCCCAGGTTCATCATGACCACCATGAGCTTTCCGCCAAAGCCCGCAGGCTTGCGGGTATTCTCAAAAAAGGACATTGTAAAGCCTCCTTACGTTTTCTAATGGTAAGCCAGCCGGAGCGATTCCTCGCGACGTTCGGATCATCCGGCGCCGATTCCGTTTCATTCCTCCGGCTTCAGGAATTTTTCCGCATAGTGATCGAACAGCTCCGGGTGCACTAAGACCAACTCTGCGTGGGCCATTTTGGGAATCCCGTGGACCCGGATCTGCGGAAAATAATGCTTCATAAACCGAATATTGTACCTACGGTCTTTCTTTTCATCGCAGCCGTACCAATAGGTGATTTTTGTGCCGCATTCGGCAGGCACTTTCGGCAGAGCGTAATTGTTGGCAGACCAGAATATGTTCCGGATCGTCCGGTTCGAGAAGGTTTTGAGGTACCGCTCCATCGCATCATATTCTTTCCTGCTGTCATGCCCCGGCGGAGTAAACCGTTCCGGCGGAAATGCCGCTTCCAGCACCTCACGGTTGCTTGCCGCCGTTCTGAAGGACAACACGTCCCGCGCCAGCAGCAGCTTTCGCACCAGAAACGGCAGGCGATAGGGAGTCATACCGCCGTCAATGATTGCCCGGCCAACGGAAATTTCCCCCAAGGCCAGCAAACGGGTCAGACACGCACCGCCCAGAGAGCAGCCGTAGGCAGCATCCAAATGGGAAATGCCGTGGACATTCAGATATTGGGTCACCTCGTCCACAGTCTGCTCCACGGAAGTAAAGTCTCCCGGATATTCCGGCTGGTGACCGTCGAACACCACCTGAAAAATATGCCACCTTTGGGACAGGATCGCAATGGTGTCCGCAAATGCCCATACGGGCTCTGCCGTGCAGGGAAAAAACAGCAGCGTTTCTCTATGCTCCCGTCCGCACTCCAAAATTTGCACCGTTTACTCCTCCTTCTTCACATATTCCGCATATGACCCGGCATTCCGATCCCGGAGGCCCTTGTGTTCTTGCATCGCTGTCATCCTCTTTCGTGGTTAGATTAGTCTAACCATAACCCGTGAATTCACGTGATTAGAGACGTCTAACTACAGTACCTTGAAAAAGCCGCATTTCTGCGGCCTTTCGGCTTATTCAAATAGCTCCCTGCAAGCGCCGTACACCAGTGCTCCCAGCACCTGCGGATACAATTCCCCGATCTGCTCCTTATGGGAAACTGTGAGGATCAGTCCCCGCACCGTCGCAGCGGCCAAAGAAGCGCCGCGCCTTGGCATCAAATCATATTTTTCCAAGAGCTGACGAATGTGCGTTTCGTCATCGTGGTAATGTTCCTTTTTGACGCCCTCCGGCAATCTCTGTAAAAGCAACTTGGCGTCATGTTCAATGAAAGCCATGGCGCCAGTATCAGACAGCCTCCGGCAGACGGCCAGAACCGCCTCTGCCGCGCGCTCCGATGTTGGCAGGCCGCCATTTCTGCGCAACGCCTGGTCAGCCACCCCGTAAAGCTCGGAGTGGATACTTTCCAGAACTGCGAAGAAGGCCATCTCCTTGGATTCGTAGATTTTATAGAACGAGCCCTTCGCAATGCCGACCGCCTTTGTCAGTTGATCCACTGAGGTTTTCTTCATCCCCAATGTGACGGCGCAGCGTCTTGTTTCCTTCAGCAGCGCCTTGTGAAGCTGTTCTGTTTCATAGTTGGTAAAAGCCAAGCTCGTTCATCCTCCAAATGACCGTTTTGGTTTTTCTGGTCATGTTATATCATGACTCTTTCTGTTTTGCAAGAGATTTAAGGCATAAACCTTCATGCATGAATACCGCACCACAAAAATGCGCAAATGCCGGTGCATGAAGTTTTTGTGCATCATTTCCGGCTGCCCCGCAGGGGCGAGGAAATGGCAGATTTGTCACAGCATCCGTGCTGTAGGCAAGAAGGTACCCTCTTTTCCATAGAATGCTCGAAAAGTGGGTTTCATTCAGTTTACACTTGCGGATAAAACCGGTATAATTACATACAAGCCGAAACCGTTATGGACAAAGAAGTCTGTTGAAGCGCATCGGAGGGCGGGACCATGCCGAAACCGAAATGGAATCTGAATACCATTTACATATCCGAGCGGCTGCAGGAGAGCCTGCGGCCCATCTCCCGCTGCGCCATGACCACCGTGGTAGCGCCCATGGGCAGGTGAAGGACAACGGACAGATCAACATGGCGCTGTGCTGCGATTTTCGGTGCGGCACATCTCACTGTGTCACTTCAATCCTTTCGCTGGCGCTTGTTGTGCGCTGTGATTCAAAAGATTCAACCAGGTCTTGACAAGTAACCACTCGGTAACTATAATAGAAGTTGCCGAGTGGTTACCTGTCAAGGAGGAATATTATGGCTGGAGATACGAAAGAACGAATTTTGGAAACAGCGCTGGAATTGTTTGCGCAGAACGGCTACCTTGGGACATCTATGAATGATATTGCCCAGCAGTTAGGATTCACAAAAGCCGCCCTGTATAAGCACTATACCAGCAAACAGGAGATTTTGGACAGGATTGTAGAACACATGAATGAGATGGACTATGAACGTGCGGAAAGCTATGAAATGCCGGAGACAGAGCCAGACGGCTTCGCGGAGGCGTATCTGAACACGCCGATTCAAAAGATCCGCGCATACAGCATGGCGCAGTTCGACCATTGGACGAAGGAACCGTTTTCCTCTAATTTCCGTAAGATGCTGACACTGGAGCAATACCGTGATCCCAAGCTGGCGCAGCTCCATCACGACTACTTGGCGGGTGGGCCTCTGGAGTACATGGCGGCAATTTTTCGTAAGCTGACAGATACTGACGAAGCCGCCATGCAGCTGGCGCTGGAATTCTATGGGCCAATGTACCTACTCTACAGCGTCTACGACGGTGCGCAGGATAAAGACTCCGTTGCTCCTTTGCTGGATGCGCATATTGAGCGGTTCATTGCCAAGGTCGAATCCTGTTACAGAAAGGACAGGGAGACGATATGAAGGAACATGAAGAGAAAAAACAGTGGGTTTTATGCCCTTGGTGCGGCTCGAAAACGCGGCTGCAAATATTTCGGGAAACTGAGTTGAAAGACTTTCCTTTGTTCTGCCCAAAGTGCAGACACGAAAGCATCATCAACGCAAAGAATTTCACGATTGAGACGAAAGAAGCCAGACGCTAAGACGCAGTGCTGATCGCAAAGCCGATCATGCGCTGCGTCTCACTTTTTTGAGAGGAATGTTTCTATGAACGCAATTATTTACACCACCAATACCGGCAGCACAGAGCATTATGCTAAGTTGCTGGCGCAGAAAACCGGACTTCCTGTGTATTCCCTTGCAGAAGCGAAGAAGCGGGTCTTTGCCGGAGCGGAGGTTATCTACCTTGGCTGGATCATGGCAGGCTCTGTCAAGGGCTATGCCGAGGCCGCAAAGCGTTACCAGGTACGCGCCGTCTGCGGTGTCGGCATGGGACAAACCGGAACGCAAACGGACAGCGTGCGGAAAAAGTCGGCGATCTCTGCTGATATTCCGCTGTTCACCCTGCAAGGGAACTTTGATGTCAAAAAGCTGCACGGCGTCTACCGCCTTATGATGGAGATCATGGTCAAAACGGCAGGCAAAGCTCTTGCCGAAAAGAAAGACCGCACGCCGGATGAGGACGATATGCTGGATATGATGCTCCATGGCGGTGAGCGGGTTAAGGAGGAAAATCTCGGCGCTGTTCTCGATTGGTACAGTGCACAGCGATAAGAATGGGATGAAATGATGATGTGTCCGAAATGCGGAAAAGAAATGAGAAACGGCTATCTGTTCAGCAGTAAGGATGGCGCGTTCAGCTTTGCAAACGAAGTGCCGAGTGCCTTGGAAAACGCCAAAAACACGGAGGAATTTGTAAAACTCACCGGGTTGAAGGTCGGCGGTCGTACCAGCGTGGAGGCCTGCTGCTGTGATGCGTGCAGAACGATCATGATCCAGTATTGAGAGGTGCAGTGAGAATGAAACTCTATTTTGGAAATGCCGTTGCTACGACGACAACTTTGATGATCCTTGCCCTGCTGGGCTTTATCGGCTGGTCGGTTTGGGGCCGCGCAGTTATTCAGTATTGGGGACGCAGAAGTGTGCTTCTGCTTGTTTTTGGACTTGTGGTCTGCTGCTTTGCGGCGGCGCGGGACGGGTTATATAAAACGATTCAGAATGCCATTGACGGAAGCTGCGCACCGGGACTGTTTCCACTGGTCAGCATTCCCACCATCGTCGGCTGTGTCGGTGCGCTGCTGATTATCATTGCCGCCATTGCCACGCCGATTGCCAAAACGCAGCACGCGCGCGAGATATGGTTCTATATGATGTCGGGCGGCGCTGTACTGAAAATCGTGACGATGGAGATCGCACGAATCATTCTCTGAAGGGAAAAGGCAGCACATTTTGACGGCGAGATTCCGCTGTTTTGAGAAAGGGTTCATGAGGATAAAATGAAAGATTTAATAGTATATGTTCATGGAAAGGGCGGCTCGGCGCAGGAAGTCGAGCACTATAAATCGCTATTTCCGAAGGACGAAGTAATTGGGTTTGATTACCGTTCGCAAACGCCATGGCAAGCCAAGAAAGAGTTTCTTGCGTTTTTTACCGAGCAGAGAGGCCGGTGTGAGCACCTCACCTTGGTTGCCAACAGCATCGGAGCTTTCTTTGCGCTGTCCTCGCTGGATGAAACACTGGTTGACCGGGCTTATTTCATCTCTCCGATTGTGGATATGGAAAACTTGATTTGCAATATGATGCAATGGTCGAATGTAACCAAACAGGAGCTTGCCGAGAAAAGGGAAATCGCCACGAATTTCGGAGAAACGCTGTCATGGGAGTATCTTTGCTATGTGCGGCAGCACCCGATTATCTGGAATGTCCCCACCTGTATTCTCTACGGTGAGCATGACAATCTGACATCCATTGAAACGGTATCTGCATTTGCCAAACTGCACCATGCTGATCTGACCGTCATACCTGGTGGCGAGCATTGGTTCCATACCGACGAACAGATGCAGTTTCTGGACAAATGGATCAGAGAGCGCAGCTTGAACGATGTCTGCGGCTGATGATACTTAACGGCGTGAACAATGAAACAAGAATAAAAGTAAGCGGGAGGCAGCGGGAATGGAGCTTCAGGAACTGCACTCATACATATGTCGGCAGAAGAAGCCCTCGCTTATGGGCTGATCGACAAAATTATTGACAAGAGATAAGGAGAAACACCATGTCAGAAAAAAAGATTACCATTCGTCTGGAAACGAAAGATGATTACAGAGCCGTTGAGAATCTGACCCGCGAGTCCTTCTGGAATGTCTACCGCCCCGGCTGCATGGAGCACTATGTGCTGCACCGCTATCGGGATGACCCGGCTTTTGTGCCGGAGCTGGACTTCGTCATGGAGCTGGACGGTGAGCTGATTGGGCAGGTCATCTATGTGCGGTCGGAAATCGACTGCGATGACGGAAGAAAGGTGCCGATCATGACCTTCGGTCCCCTTGGCATTGCGCCCGCATACAAGCGGCAGGGCTACGGGAAGCAACTGCTGGACTATTCCATGGAAAAAGCAAAGGAAATGGGCGCGGGTGCGCTTGCCATCACCGGCAATATTGACTTTTACGGCAAGTCCGGTTTCGTTCCGGCAAAAACCAAGGGCGTGCGCTATGCCGATGATCCGGAGGCGGATTATTTTCTCATCAAGGAGCTGACGCCCGGCTTTTTGGACGGCATCTCCGGCACTTATAAAGACCCTGAGGGATATTTTGTTTGCGAGAAGAATTCGGAAGCATTTGAACAGTTTGAAGCGACCTTCCCGAAGAAGGAAAAGCTAAAGCTGCCGGGACAGCTGTTCTGAGCAGGAGGAATCTGAGTATGATCGAGTCAAGATGTGGGCTTCGGTGCAGTGATTGCAACTTTCGGGAATCGATGGGCTGCAAAGGGTGTGTGAATATGGACAAACCCTTCTGGGCGGATAGCTGTCCCGTGAAATCATGCTGTGAAAAGAAAGGCTTGCAGCATTGCGGCGAATGCGATGACTTCGTTTGTCCTTTATTACATACTTTTGCTTACGACATGGAGCAAAGCGATAACGGCGCAAGAATCGAGCAATGCCAAAAATGGTGTAACAATAATTGCATCCAGTAAAGAGTATCTTCATTTCATTCTGGAACAGCTATCCGATTTGGACGATATGCCTCGGCCCGGCGGTATCCGAGTGGGATCGTCCAGTTCCTCCAGCTCCGGATCATCCCCACCGATAATTTCGGAGCATGTCATTTCCACAAGTCCAATATCCTCCGGCGCAATGCCCTGTATGTCAGGGAGATCATATACGCTCTGTGTGTCGGCGACCTGCCGCAGTAGTCGTATTGCTCTCGGAGAGCGTCCAACAGCTTGTCCATCACCTCTTCGCAGAGCGTTTCTGCCTCCCCCGCTGTGTTGTACTGCGAGAGCTGCATAACCTGTAAGCGGGCAGCGGCATCTGCCAGCCGCTTATTAGCTGGGATCAGGTCAATGCCAGTCTCTGTATGTATCACGGCACGGGGAAGATGCAGTTCCAAGTCTTCCGGCGAGTCGATTTGAACAAGCAGCAGTTTCGCCAGCGTATTTATCTGTTCACCCGGCGTATAGCCAAGCACTGCCGTAAGATTACCCTGCGGGTCATTGTCGATCAGCAGGACCTTTTTGTTTTCGTTTGCAAGAGCAGCAGCAAGATTCAGTGCTGTTGTAGTCTTACCAACACCACCCTTAGAGTTGGTGATAGATATTACAGTGTTTTCCCTCATATATATTACTCCTAATAGTCATAAAATTTTGTAGCCGCGACATCATTTTTATAGAGATATGAAGGGAGAATACTGACTGACTGTATTGAGCTCTCCTATATTGGTGTAAGATTGGTGTAAAATCAGTATTCTTGCATATTCTCCATTCTGTAGAAGCATTGCAGCGCAACGGTTTGACCGCTCCAAAACGCATTCCGTTAAATATCTAACGTTAATTCATTAACATTTTCAAGCTTCCGTTTACAGCGCCGCTTTTTTATGTTAAAATGAGTTGATTTTTGACCTGCGGAGGTTTTTGATAATGAGAATGCGGAAGAAGAAGAATCTGGTTCCCCGAATGGAGCGCTGCGCCGCGCAGCTGATCCGGGACCCCTATGAGCACCGGGGCCACTGGCGGGATCTGATGCCCCAGGCCCGGGAGCTGCGGGTGGAGCTGGGCTGCGGCAAGGGCCGCTTCACCCACGGCACCGCCGCGGCGGAGCCGGATGTGCTGTTCATCGCCATTGAGATGGTGCCGGACGCCATGGTGGTGGCCATGGAGCGGTGCGTGAATGACGGTCTCACCAATGTGTTTTTCGTGGACGCCAACGCCGACCAGCTCCCCCAGTTCTTCGCCCCCGGTGAGGTGGACCGGATCTACGTCAACTTCTGCGATCCCTGGCCCAGCAAGCGCCATGCCAAGCGCCGCCTGACTCACGGCAACTTCCTGAAGCTGTACCGTCAGGTGCTGAAAATGGGCGGTCAGATCCACTTCAAGACTGACAACCAGCCCCTGTTTGAGTTCTCCGTGGAGGAGCTGCCCCAGTTTGGCTTTGAGCTGTCCGAGGTCACCCGGAATCTCCACGAAAACGGCCCGGTGGGCGTTATGACGGACTATGAGGCCAAGTTCCACGAGCTGGGCCAGCCCATCAACCGCTGCGTGGGCACCATGGTGGACTGGGAAGAACCGGAAGTTCCGGAGGACGCGGAACCCGCTGAGGAAACTGTTGAGGAATAAGAACGGGAGGACGCGCCGATGGGCGCGTCCTTTTACTGTTTTCTGTAAAGACAGCCCTCTCCCCTATTTTTCAACACGCAAAAAAACCTCTTCGGTTTCCCGAAGAGGTTTTTGTTTGAAGAACTGTGTAATTAAGCCTTCTTGGCGATCTCGATCAGCTGAGTGAATGCAGCGGGGTTGGAGATAGCCATCTCAGAGAGCATCTTGCGGTTGATCTCGATGCCGGCGACCTTCAGGCCGTGCATGAAGGTGGAGTAGTTCATGCCGTTCATCTTGCAGGCAGCGGAGATACGGGTGATCCACAGGCTGCGGAAGTCACGCTTCTTCAGCTTGCGGCCGGTGTAAGCGTAGGTCAGGGACTTCATGACCTGCTCGTTGGCCATCTTGAAGTGCTTGGACTTGGAACCCCAGTAGCCCTTCGCCATCTTGAGGATCTTATTTCTTCTCTTGCGCGTCATCATCGCGCCCTTGACTCTTGCCATTTGTAGTAGCCTCCTATTTCAAACGTCTCGTTACTTATTTGTAGGGGATCATCTTGCGGACAGCGTCCATGTTGGTGACGTCCGCATAACCGCCTGCGCGCAGACGACGAGTGCGCTTGGTGTCCTTCTTGGTGAGGATGTGGCTCTTGAAAGCCTTGGCGCGCTTGACCTTGCCGGTCTTGGTGAGATTGAAGCGCTTCTTGGCGCCGCTGTGAGTCTTCAGTTTCGGCATTGTAGTTGCTCCTTCCGTGTATTGAAATCTCTTGAAATTTACTTGCTCGTCTTGGGAGAGAGGAAGATGGACATCATACGGCCCTCCAGCTTGGCGCTCTTGTCCATGTTGGCCACCTCGGCGCACTGCTCAGCAAACTGGTTCAGCAGATCCCGGCCGATGTCCGTATGTGCCATTTCGCGGCCGCGGAAGCGGACGGAAACCTTCACCCGGTTGCCATCGGCAATGAACTTCTGGGCGTTCTTGAGCTTCGTGTTGAAGTCTCCCACGTCGATGCCCGGTGACATCCGGATCTCCTTGATCTCCACCACGCGCTGATTCTTGCGGGCTTCCTTCTCCTTCTTGCTCTGCTCAAAGCGGAACTTTCCGTAGTTCATGAGCTTGCAGACGGGGGGGACGGCCTGGGGCGAGATCTTGACAAGATCCAAGCCCTGCTCATCCGCGATCTTCAGGGCCTCCTGGGAACTCATGATGCCCAGCTGCTGACCTTCAGCGCCGATGAGTCGGATCTCCTTGTCGAGAATGTCCTCATTCAGTTCATGCATTTGCTTAGCTATGGTCGAAGCACCTCCTTCTAAAAATCACAAAACGCGGATACCATTTTGGCATCCGCGCAACAACAAACCGCCCTGCGGCAGTCTGGTAACAACGCTGTTGACCTCTTTGCGTCATGCTGGAGGTGAGGCGGATGCGATCAGCCTTCTTTGTTTTGCCTTGATAGTATACCAAACCATTTCTGATCTGTCAACAGAAAAATCAAGAAATTTTTTCTTTTTTGTGAATAGTTTTCCCCGCGGCGGCAACACTATCTTCTGTACGCAGACCGTCCCCCCGTGGGGACAGGAAAGGAGGCACATTCCATGCAGGAGAAAAACCGGGAGAGCAACCAGAAAAACGCTCAGAAGGAGCCCAACGAGCAGAAGAACCAGAAAAACGACCGCAAGTAAGCCGGCGGCCATCCCATACGCAAGCGGCCCGGAGTTTCCGGGCCGCTCAGCGTGTCGAAAAAGTTTTTTCGACATGCTGAACAAGCTTTCAGAACTTTATAAAAGTTCTGAAAACTTAGGATTTCAATGGTGCAGGGAAACAGGCGAAGCGCCGCCAGTGGCGG
>OGNI01001639.1_pt1 | contig 10602 bp, 9 predicted proteins | sample 1573421 | NCBI WGS metagenome assembly OGNI01 (sample SAMEA2581928, study PRJEB24529) | metagenome | biome: Human gut stool | place: China | collected 2011
TGAACAGTTCCCACATCGAGTATGTGTTGGGCCGTATGCGGGAGAACACCACCTATGTCCGCAACATCAAGAAATATCTGCTGGCGGCGCTGTATAACGCCCCGGTCACGATGGACAGCTATTACACATCCCTTGTCAGCCATGACCTGTACGGCAGCGGAGATCGGAGGTGAACGCCTTGCAGGAAGAAATCACGCAGAAAACCCTTGCGCTTTGTGTGGAGGCCAGCAAAATGACCGCCCAGCTCTTGCAGCAGGCCATGAAGAAGGTGCTGGCGGATATGGAGAAGCACAAGAAAAATCCCCCACTCCGGCACGGCAAGCAGACGCTCCGGCAGCTTATGAAGCACAACACCGGCGTTTCCAACATCGAGATCACGGATCAGAATATCCGGGCCTTTTCTTCCACGGCGAAGAAGTACGGCCTGGATTTTGCGTTGAAGAAGGACACTTCCGGCGAGCATACCCGTTACCTGGTGTTCTTCAAGGGCCGGGACGCCGATGTGATTACAGCGGCCTTCCGGGAGTTTTCCGCTAAAAACCTGAGCCGCGAGAAAGCCCCTTCCATCCGGCGCAAGCTGGAAAAGGCGCAGGAGCAGTCCAAAACGCAGCACAAGAAGCAGGAGCGCGGCGAAAAGGTCAAGACCAGAGAACGGAGCGTGGAGCGATGAAGGACAAACTCAAAAAATATCTTCTGCCAAACCTGCCGTATCTGTTCTTTGTGTATCTCTTTGATAAGCTCTGCCAGGCGGTGCGGCTGGCGCCGGGGCTTGACGTCTCGGAAAAGCTGCTGCATATCGGGCAGGGCTTTCAGACCGCCTTCGCCAGCTCCGCGTCCAGCTTTCATGTGTTGGATATCTGCGTCGGCATCTTCGTATCTGAAAGCGAAAAACGCGAAGAAATATCGCCGTGGCGTTGAGTACGGCAGCGCGAGATGGGGCCGGCCGGAGGATATCGCACCCTACATAGACCCTGTTCCCGATTGGAACATCCCGCTGACCCGGACAGAAAGCCTCACCATGACCAGCCGCCCGAAGCAGCCAAAGTATGCGAGAAACAAAAATATTCTCGTCATCGGCGGCTCCGGCAGCGGCAAGACGCGGTTCTTTGTCAAACCGTCCATCATGCAGATGCACAGCTCCTATGTCATCACCGATCCCAAAGGGTCACTATAATAAGGATAGAAAGGTCGTGAAAATACAAAACAGGAGGTTACACACATGAGGAAGCAGGAGCAAAAGGGTAAAATCACAGCATTGTACGAAAGGTTATCTCACGACGATGGGCGGTCTGACGAGAGCGTGTCCGTAGAAAATCAAAAGCGCATCCTGGAGGACTACGCCCGAAAAAATGGCTTCACTAATGTCCGCCACTTCACCGATGACGGGGTGCGGGGAACGACCTTCAAGCGGCCCGGCCTGGACGCTATGGTGGACGAGATACGGGCCGGAAATGTGGCTACCGTCATTGTCAAAGACCAGAGCAGAATAGGCCGTGACGTGGTGGAGGTCGGCTTGCTCAAACGCACCTTTGACGAGTACAACGTCCGCTTTATCGCCGCCAATGACAACCTGGACACCGCCAATGGATTTGATATTATGTCCATCTTCCGGGATGTGATAAATGAGTGGTACGTTGCTGACACCAGCCGCAAAATCAAGACCGTTTTCAAGTCCAGAATGGAAAAGGGCCTGCGCTGTTCGGGGGCCGTCCCCTATGGCTATCTCGCCTCAAAAGAAGAAAAGGGCGAGTGGGTGATCGACGAGGAAGCTGCCGCCGTTGTGCGCCGCATCTTTCAGATGGTCATGGACGGTCAGAGCGTCAACGGCATCGCCCGAACGCTGCGGGCCGAGCAAATCCCCATCCCTTCCGAACACTGGAAGCGTATCGGCTGTCCTGTTCGAGCCAACAGCTACCGCGACCCCTACGCATGGTCTGCCACCACCCTGGGTTATATTCTTAAAAGGCCGGAGTACCTGGGGCGCAAGGTGCTGGGCAAGACTGTCTGTGAGAACTACAAGACTAAAAGCACCCGCAGGACAATGCCAGAGGAACAATTTGTATTTGAGGGAGCCGTCCCCGCCATCATTGACGAAGAAACGTGGCACAATGTTCAGCGTTTGCGGGAAACCAAGCGCCGGACACCCAAGCGGAGTAATGCCCCTAACCGTTTAACCGGACTGCTCTACTGTGCCGACTGCGGCGCAAAGCTGACCCACCACAACAGTCTTGTCCAAGGCAAGTACATTGACGATGCTTTCACCTGTTCCAGATACCGGGCACCTATGGAGGATTGCACCATTCACTATGTTGCCACGCAAAAGCTGGAAGCGGCGATCCTCTCCGCCATCCAGCGGATAAGCTGGTATGTCCGCAACAACGAGCAGGAGTTTGTTCAGCGGGTTCGAAAGGCATCCAGTCTGCGCCAGGAGGAAGCAGTCAAGGATTGCCGGAAACAGATTGTCCAGGCGAAGAAGCGCCACGCCGAACTGGACGGACTGGTGAAGAAGCTGTACGAGGCCAACGCCACGGGCAAGCTGCCGGATAAGCATTTCAGCCGTCTCCTTGCCGAGTATGACGAGGAACAGGCCGCGCTGGAAGCCTCCATGACGGAGTGGCAGGGCTTGCTGGACAACTGGAACGCCGACCGGGTGAGAATGACGGAGTTTATCGACCTTGCCAAGCGGTACACCGATTTTTCGGAACTGACTACGCCCATTCTCAATGAGTTTATCGAGAAAATCGTTGTCCATGAGGGCAACGGACGGGGAAAGCAGCGCCGTCAGCGGTTAGATTTCTATTTCAATTTCATTGGCGCGTTTGAGGTTCCCGCCGACATTGTGACCCCGATGGAGCAGGAGGAAGAACGCCGCCAGCAGGAGGAACAGGCAGAGAAAGAGGAACGCTCCCAGGTGCTTGCCCAGGTTCGGTATGAGAGGTACAAGCAGGAGCGCCGGGAGTTTACCGCGAGGAAGCGGGCGGGCCTGTTGACCCCGGAGGAACAGGCGGAGGAAGAACGGCGGTTAGAGCGCAATCGGGCCTATCAGCAGAAGCAACGCGACAAGAAAAAGGCCAGTCAGCCAGAGAAGCCTCGCAAACGCTCACTGAAGGAACTCGCCAAGCTGGATGGAGCCGATCTCACCCCGGAGGAAGCGGAGCGGCTTGCGGCGCACCGCCAGAAGAAAGCCGAGCAGCACAAAGCGTGGCGTGACAGGCAGAAGTCCGCACAGCCCCCGAAGCCCCAACAGCGGACGTTGAAAGAACTTGCCAGATGTGCCGAGGCAGGTTTGCCTCTCACCCTAGAAGAAGCGGAACGGCTGGAAGCCCATCGCAATCGGAAAAAGGCGGCTTTGCAGGATTTGAAAGCCCGCGCCGAAACCGACCCGGTAGCGGCGGCAGAGTTGGCGCAGCAGAGAGCGCAACAGTCAGAAGCGGTAAAGAAGTCCCGTCAGAAAATGTATGCGGACGCTGCCGCCGGAGATCCCGAAGCCCAGGCCCGGTATGAACGTATGCTTGCCGCGAGGCGGGAGAACTACCACAGGAAGAAACAGGCAGAAGCCGAAGCTGCTCAAGTCAGCTAACGTAGATACAGAAAACGCCAGGGACAACGATAGTCCGTGGCGTTTTTGTCATTACTGCCGTTCCAGCAAATCCATATATTTCTGACGTTCGCCCTCCGGGACTTTCAGCGCCGCCATAGCCTGTTCAATGGTCAGCCCCATCGTTTCCATGAGGTTTTTGATAGAGGACAAGATACCTTTAGCAACGCCTTTTTCCTCAACGCCCTTGCTCAAATTACACATGACCGACACCTCCCTTTCCATTGTCTGCGTCATTTGAATGTCGTAATCGTCCTGCAAAATTTTCCGCTTTTCCGCCTCGCTGGTTTCGTTGGAGAGAAGCACATCCAGCATCCGCAATACGCCGTCATAATTTGACCCATCCGGCCCGCCAAGGCACAGCATGATGATGGACAGCAAATCATAATTCCTGATGGGTTCTTTGCCCTCGCCGACCAGATATTCTTCCACCAGCCGATACCGGGTAATGGTGTTCTCTCGATACTGCGGCGGTTTCATGCAAATCCAGATGGAGTAGACCTTCTTGATTTTCTCATAATGGGAGCCAGTGAACTCCCTGCCGTACTGGGAAGAAATCATGCGGCAACAGTAGTATATGCCACGCTTTATCAGCGGATAGCCGGGGTAAAAATCGTTCTGGGCCTCCACGTTGATGATGAGGGCAATTTGTTCCTCGGAGTCGGGAACGATGGCGCGGAAGCGAATGTCATAGGTGACTGTCCCCTCGCGCACCGATTTGTCCTCGGTGTCCATGCCGCTGATGACTGTGCCACCCTCGTCCGGCAGCACCGGGACGGCGGACACCTGGGGTTGGCCCTCAATGTACTTCTCGGCAATATCATTGACATCGCAATCCTTGTATTCTTCCAGGCAGGACTTCATAATCCGCGCCAGGATTGCCTTTTCAGACAGGACACGCTTACAGGCGGCATCATAACCCGCGCTGTCATCTGTGACGTGCAGTCCCTGGGCGATTGTCGTTTTGAGCTCCACCATCCTCACCTTCTTTCGTTTCATTCTACCACAGCTTTGCCAGCGCGTCCACTTCTTTTTTGAAAAGAGTTGCGTATGGCGTATACACGAGAGAGATATGGAGGTGCAGTGACAGAAAAAATTTATCTTAACAGGGTTGCTTTTGGGAATTTGATATGCTATACTATAAAAATCCAAGCAAAGGAGTTTATCAATATGCGGCAAGGTATTCTTAAATAAAATTTGATAATGGGAACAAAGACAAACGTCCTCAAGGAGAGGGCTTGGTTTTTGTACCCAATTTAAGAATACTTTTGCCTTTTCATTTCATATCGTGATAGACAACGGCCAGCCTTGGCCGCAGTTTTCATGTGTGTCCTACCTATCATCCCCAGCGGTAAAAGTATTTGTCGCTGGGGATTTTTGCGCCCTTCTGGGCCTTGTATGGAGGACAATCATATGAAAATCATCAATATTGGCATTCTTGCTCATGTAGACGCAGGTAAGACGACCTTGACGGAGAGCCTGTTATATACCAGCGGAGCAATCGAGGCGCCCGGCAGTGTGGATCAGGGAACAACGAGAACGGACACCATGTTTTTAGAGCGGCAGCGTGGAATCACCATTCAAACGGCGGTCACTTCCTTTCAGTGGCACGATTGTAAGGTCAACATTGTGGATACTCCTGGGCATATGGATTTCTTAGCGGAGGTCTATCGCTCCCTTGCCATTCTTGACGGAGCGATTTTGGTTGTTTCTGCAAAAGACGGCGTTCAGGCGCAGACCCGTATTCTGTTTCATGCTCTGCAAGTAATGAAAATCCCAACTGTTATCTTTATTAACAAAATCGACCAGGACGGGATTGACCTGCCAGGTGTGTATCAGTCTATCCGAGATAAGCTCTCCGCAAATATGATTATTAAGCAGAACGTGCAGCTTTCCCCGGATATATCCATCATGGAAAACATGGGGCTGGAGAATTGGGATACCGTGATTGCGGACTGTGATGAATTGTTGGAGAAATATATTGCCGGAGAACCAATGGACAAAGAAGAACTTCTGCGGGAGGAAAACAGGAGAATCCAAAGCGTCTCTCTGTTTCCGGTCTATCATGGCAGTGCCAAGGTAAACTTGGGAATCCGACAACTCATTGAAGCGGTCACAGATACATTCCAATCACCCACCGGGCAGAACAGCTCTGAATTGTGCGGAACTGTGTTCAAAGTTGAGTACGCAAACCAGAGCCAACGCCTTGCCTATCTGCGGTTGTATAGCGGTACGCTTCATTTGCGGGATTCCGTAGCCTTGGCAGGGAAAGAAAAACTGAAAATTACGGAAATGCGTATCCCCTCAAAGGGTGAGATTGTCCGAACAGAGATTGCCCATGCGGGCGAGATCGTCATTGTACCCTGCGACAGTTTGCGGCTGAATGATGTGCTGGGAAACAAACTGCTGCTGCCCCGTGAAACGTGGAGCGACAATCCTCTCCCTTTGCTGCGGACAACAATTGCACCAGAGAAACCAGAACAGAGGGAACGCTTGTTAAACGCCTTGACAGAAATTGCGGATACCGACCCGCTTCTGCGCTATGAAGTAGACGCTGTGACCCATGAGATCATTCTCTCCTTTTTGGGCCGGGTACAATTGGAAATTATCTCTGATCTTCTGGTGGAAAAATATCAGCTCAACACAACTGCAAAAGAACCTACCGTCATCTATATGGAGAGGCCATTGAAAGCGGTAAGTCACACCATTCATATCGAAGTGCCGCCCAATCCATTCTGGGCGTCCATCGGGCTGTCCGTCACCCCTCTCCCCCTTGGCACCGGAGTGCAGTATGAGAGCAAAGTTTCCGTTGGATACTTGAATCAGAGTTTTCAAAACGCTGTATTGGATGGTATCCGCTACGGTCTGGAACAAGGCGTGTATGGATGGAAGGTAACGGACTGTAAAATCTGTTTTGAGTATGGGCTTTATTATAGTCCGGTCAGCACTCCCGCAGACTTTCGGTCATTGGCACCTATTGTATTGGAGCAGGTGTTGAAAAAGGCGGGGACGCAGCTATTGGAACCATATCTTTCTTTTACACTCTATGCGCCGCAGGAATATCTCTCCAGAGCTTATCATGACGCACCAAAATATTGCGCGAGTATTGAAACGACCCAGGTTAAAAACAGCGAGGTGATTTTTACTGGCGAAATCCCTGCCCGCTGTGTGCAAGAGTACCGCAATGACCTCACCTTTTATACAAACGGGAGAAGCGTTTGTTTAACAGAATTGAAGGGGTATCAAATCGCCAGCGGCGAACCAGTTTTTCAGCCACGCCGCCCAAACACCCGGATTGATAAGGTGCGCCATATGTTCAACAAAATTCTCCCATCAATGATGGACTTATAAAATCCCTTTGGAACAAAGGGCGCACTTCTATACATGGTCTGCGACCATGTATCGTGCGCTCTGCGAGGCTACGGCCCGGACTTCCGAAAGTCCGGGCCGTTTGCGTCGCTCCGCTCCGTACAAGGGGCTGCGCCCCTTGCGCCGCTTTGCGGCTATCCCTGCGCCCTCGCTGGAAAGGTACATCCGCTCTGCGTCTGCACCTTTCCAGCGAGGCTAAAACCGAATACCGTTACCCTTGACCGTTTACCCGACACAGCAGGTAGACGGTCTTTTGTTTTGCCAAGAAGGAGGTCAAACACGATGGACAAGTCACGCGAAGAATTAGAGAAAGAGTATGCTGAGGCCACCGCTAAGTTGGAGCAGTACCAGCACAGAGGCCAGCGGTATGAGAACCGCATCCGCTACTACACCCAAGGCGAAAGGAAGAAGCGAAACCACCGACTTATCACCCGTGGCGGAGCGGTGGAGAGTATCGCCCCGGAGGTGCGCGGCATGAGCGAAAGGGCCTTTTTTCTTTTGATGGAAAAGGTCTTTTCCCTGCCGGAAGTTGCCGCCCTGGTGAGCCAAGCCACTGACCAGCAGGAAAGCGGATAATTGGCCCTGTTCCATCTCCACGTTACCCAGGTCAAACGGAGCGCGGGACAGTCTGTTGTCACGTCCGCCGCCTACCGAGCCGGGGAGAAATTGTATAGCGAATACTATGGCGAGGTCAGCGACTACACCCACAAGGGCGGCGTGGTCTGCACAGACATTCTCCTGCCGCCCCAGGCCCCCAACCAGTACCAAGACCGCGCCACCCTCTGGAACGCCGTGGAGAAGGCCGAGCGCGGCAAGAAAGCCCAGCTTGCATATAGCTTTGACATTGCCTTGCAGAACGAGTTTTCATTGGAGGAAAACATCGCTCTTGCAAGGCAATTTGTTTCGGAGCAGCTTGTGGGCCGGGGCATGATTGCCGACTTTGCCATCCACCAGCCGGACAAGGAGGACGGCGGTATTCCTAACCCGCACTTTCATGTTCTCTGCCCCATCCGGCCCATTGAGCCAGACGGCAAATGGGGGTGCAAGCAGCGCCGCCGCTACCGTCTGGACGAGGACGGGAACCGCATTATGGGAGAGGACGGCAAGCCCCTCTTTGACGCTGTTCCCACTACCGACTGGGGAAGCCCGGAAACACTGGAACATTGGCGGGAGGCGTGGGCCGCTATGGTGAACGCCAAGTTTGAGGAAAAGGGGCTGACCTGCCGCATCGACCACCGCTCCTATGAGCGTCAGGGCCTTGACCTGCTGCCCACCGTCCATGAGGGCGTGGCCGTCCGCCAGATGGAGGCCAAGGGCATCCCCACCGACAAGGGCGATCTGAACCGCTGGATAAAAAAGGCCAACAACATTCTGCGGGATATTCGGAAGAAAATCGCCGGCCTGACGGATTGGATTAAGGCCATAAAAGAAGAATTGAGCAAGCCCCAGGCCCCGACCCTTGCCGCCCTGCTGACCGACTACTATGAGGGCCGGAACGCCGGAGCATGGAGCCGCAACGCCAGGATTGGAAATCTTAAAGGTTTTGCCGAGGCCATCAATTTTCTGACCGAGAGGGGCATCGCTACGCTGGAAGATTTAGAGACCCATATCGCCGCCCAGAGTGAACGAACGGAGGCCATCAACACATCCATGAAAGCGAAGCGTGACCGTCTGAACGAATTGAAGGAACTGCTTCGCCTTGTTGACCTCTACCGAGACACCAAGCCCGTCTATGACGAGTTGCAGGGTATCAAGTGGAAGGGCAAGCGGGAAAAATTCGAGAGGGAGCATGAGAACGAGTTGAGGACGTTCCACATGGCCCGCCGGAAGCTGGACAAGCACCGTTCCCCTGCTGGTAAAATCCCCGTTCATGCGTGGGAACAGGAACAGGCGAGGCTTCACCAGGAGTACACAGCCGAGTATGAGCAGTACAAGCCTATCCAAGACGATTTGCGGCGGCTTCAACAGGTGAAGCGGAACGCCGATGCTGCCATACACCAGCAGGAGCAGACCCAGCAGAAACGCCGGGAGGTGGAGCGGTGAACGGCATTCCCCGACTGACCTACCAGCAGTACCGAGCCGTCCGGCGGCTGGTGCATGACTGCTGCAATTATGACGGCGGCAACTGTCTTGCTCTTGATGACGGCTGGGAGCCTTGTGTCTGCGTCCAGAGTATCACCTATTCCCTGGTCTGTAAATGGTTCCGCGCCGCCGTCCTGCCAACAGACAAGGGGTTGTGTGCCGCCTTGCTCCACCGAGGACAGGCGCGGCCCTGTGCCGAGTGCGGGGCGATGTTCGTGCCGCGCTCCAATCGGGGCAAATACTGTGACGAGTGCGCCGCCAATGTGCGCCGGAGAAAGAAAGCTGCCAGCGAACGGGAACGCCGCAGGCGTGGACATTTAGAGGCTGAAAAGCCTTGCAATCAGGGGGCTTGTGGACAGTCCTCAAAGGGGGACTAATACATTCCCCTTCCCCCACTCCAACGTGGGCGGCAAAATGGCGCTCACGTGGATTAACTTTGATGAATGATGAAAGGAGAGCCTATGACCTACGACCCCAGCATGACGATCACCAGCACCATCCCCGCCCCGGAGGGGAGCGACAGCACCAGCAGAGAGGGCAAGGCCATCCCCCTGCCCGTGATGGCGGGCGGCAACGCTTCACCCGCCCCGGACGTACCGCCACCCGATATGGTAAAGACCGTTGGCGGTACGACCTTTGATATTTATTTCCATTTCAGCCAGACCAGCCGGGAAACCTTTACCGACAAGGTACTGCGCCTTATTCAATCCGATGTTGTAACCTCATAAAAATAATTTACTTTTTTCTCTATCCTTATTGACAAAACCCGAAAGGTACAATCGTGCTTGAATGTGGGCAGGCCATGCTGAAAAACGGCTATAAGGTGAAAATCCTGAACACCATCAACTTCAAGAAGTCGATGCACTACAATCCGTTCAGCTACGTCCACAGCGAAAAGGATATTCTCAAGTTGGTCACGACCCTTATGACCAACACGAAAGGTGAAGGCAGCGGCGGCGATCCATTCTGGGAGAAAAGCGAACGACTTTTGCTCACTGCGCTTATCGCATATCTGCATTATGAAGCTCCTGTCGAAGAACAAAACTTTGCGACCTTGCTCGAAATGCTGAACACCATGCAAGTGTTGGAGGACGATGAAGAATACCAAAACCCGGTTGACCTGCTCTTTGAGGATTTAGGCAAGAAAAAGCCCAATTCCTTTGCCGTGCGCCAGTACAAGTTCTATAAATTAGCTGCTGGTAAGACAGCAAAGAGCATCCTCATTTCCTGCGGCGCACGGCTCGCACCTTTTGATATTCAAGAACTGCGCGATTTAACGATGTATGACGAACTGCAACTGGACACACTGGGCGACAAGAAAACGGTTCTGTTTCTCATCATGTCGGACACGGACAGCACTTTTAACTTCCTCATTAGCATGGACTACACCCAGCTTTTTAACCTCTTGTGCGACAAAGCGGACGATGTGTACGGCGGCAAGCTGCCTATTCATGTGCGCTGTCTGATTGACGAGTGCGCCAACATCGGGCAGATTCCCAATCTGGAAAAACTGGTGGCGACCATCCGCAGCCGTGAGATTTCGGCTTGCCTTG
>OGNI01001643.1_pt1 | contig 10582 bp, 9 predicted proteins | sample 1573421 | NCBI WGS metagenome assembly OGNI01 (sample SAMEA2581928, study PRJEB24529) | metagenome | biome: Human gut stool | place: China | collected 2011
AAGATTATCTGCCATATAGATCAGACCTCCGACCGGTCTGTTTTCATATGCCGCTTTTGTTGTATCGCCGGCTGCCGTCACACTCGCATACCCTGTCAGCGCCTCCGGTGTAATAACAAACATCTGTGCGACTTTGTCTTCCAGGGACATGCCTGACACAAGCTGTGCAGCCTGCTCAACTAACGGATCAACTACAGGTTCTGCTGCTTCACTCTGTTCCTGTACGGTCTGTGAATCCTCCATTATCTCCGTACTTTGTGTTTCCGGTATTTTTTCTGCTTTATCATTCTTTGGTAAAAACTTATGTATGGCAGCTGCTGCCCCTGCAAGCAATGCCGCCAAAATCAACACAAACACAGCTACTACAACTACTGCATGTTTAAAATCGTCCTGTCTTTTCTGTCTTCTTTCTTCCTGATTCATACATTCTCCATTTCCATATATTTCTGTTTATATTGTACGCACATTTTTTATGGTGCCACCCATGCCTCATCTATTCCATCCTGTTTCCACTGGTTCTGTTCCTCAGAATAACCATCTACAACCAGATACTGATATTTACTGACCGTTTTTAAAGCATCATAAACATAGCGCAGCGGAATATAATTCCGGTTTCCATCCGGGTCTGCCGGATCTGCAAGAAATACTTCATCTGTCTCTTCTTTGTACAGACAGATATTCACATAATGACCACCTGTCTTTTTCCAGTAAGTATTATCATCATGACTGCTGACTAAAACAATGGCACTTTTTGCTGTTTTGATCTGCTCCCGGAATGCCTCATAAGTCTGTGGTTTTGTATAAAGCTCCGCATCAAATCCGCATTTACGCATAACCGTTTTCATATCACCCCAGCCGATCGCCCCAATCTTTTTCGTCGGCGTATATCCGGAAGTCTCCCGTGCATATAGAAACATATCCCATGGCGAACAGGTATGATCCGAAAATGTACTGTATATATTTGCCATACAGCACAGTCCACACCCGAAATTACCAAAATAATTGCCTCTTACATACTGATTACTCCATTCACCGGACCAGGCCCGTCCCTCTCCCCAGGATTTTGGTCCCTGCAAAAAAGAGTAGACATCCGTCTCATTATAATATCCCCTGTTTGCCGCAGCTACCAGAATGTCTTTATTTTTTTCGATCACAGCATACTCTTCGCCGTCCAGTTTTGTAAAAATACCAGCATACAGTTTCACTGCCGGCACATATTCCGGCTGCGTGGCAGAAACGTCTGCAGCATTTTGATCATTTTCTGATGTAAAATCTCCATCCAGACAGTATGCCCCAGCAATCAGCAGAAACATTCCTGCTAACATCGCATAGAATCTGTACTCCTTTCTTTTCTGACGATTCAAATACCCTTCCTCCCAATTCTGATCTGATTTCTGATATTTTTAAATAGTATCTCCCATTTTCATCTCAAACCCGTCTATATTTATGTTACCTTGTAAAGAATCTTTATTCAAGCAAAGATTTTCTTAAATTATTTACTTTACTACTCCTTTTTTTTCCGCTACAATAGAGCAGTATCATTACAGACACTATTATTTTGAAAAGAGGTACACAATTATGGCAAATCCAGTCGTTACGATTGAAATGGAAAATGGCGATATCATGAAAGCGGAACTTTATCCTGAAATCGCTCCGAATACTGTCAATAACTTTATCAGCCTGATCCAGAAAGGTTATTACAACGGACTGATCTTTCACCGCGTGATCAAAGGATTTATGATCCAGGGCGGATGTCCTGACGGAACCGGTATGGGCGGTCCTGGCTATGATATCAAAGGTGAATTTTCCCAGAATGGTTTCAAAAATGATTTAAAACACACCGAAGGTGTTTTATCCATGGCAAGAGCTATGCACCCGGATTCAGCCGGCAGCCAGTTCTTTATCATGCACAAAACATCTCCACACTTAGACGGAGCTTATGCTGCTTTCGGTAAAATCACTGAAGGAATGGATATCGTAAATAAAATCGCAGAAACCGCAACCGATTACAGTGACAGACCATTAGAGACACAGCGCATGAAAACTGTTACTGTTGAGACTTTCGGTGTGGATTATCCGGAACCGGAGAAATGCTGATCCAGACTGCAAACCTGTTATCCTGACAAGACAAAAAATCCACAGCGCACACCATATCGTGTGCACTGTGGATTTTTATTATAAATTGTTTGAACCGTCAATTATTTTACCGGAATAAGTTTCTCTTTTCCACCCATATACGGCTGTAATGCCTTCGGTACATTAACACTGCCGTCTTCATTTAAGTTGTTCTCTAAGAATGCGATCAACATTCTAGGTGGTGCAACAACAGTATTGTTTAAAGTGTGTGCAAAATATTTATTTCCGTCGGAACCTTTCACACGGATCTTTAAACGTCTTGCCTGTGCATCTCCTAAATTAGAACAGCTTCCAACTTCAAAGTATTTCTTCTGTCTTGGAGACCATGCCTCAACATCGCAGGATTTTACTTTTAAGTCTGCAAGGTCGCCGGAGCAGCACTCTAAGGTACGAACCGGAATATCAAGGCTGCGGAATAAGTCTACCGTGTTCTGCCATAATTTATCATACCATGTTTTAGACTCTTCCGGTTTGCAGACAACGATCATCTCCTGTTTCTCGAACTGGTGGATACGGTATACTCCACGCTCCTCAATACCATGTGCACCTTTCTCTTTACGGAAACATGGAGAGTAGGAAGTCAGTGTATACGGTAATTTCTCCTCATCGTTGATCGTGTCGATGAATTTACCGATCATGGAATGCTCGGAAGTACCTCGATCTTGTACATCATTGCATCCATCTCATCAAAACTCATAACACCTGTAACAACGTTGCTTCGGATCATAAATGGCGGGATCACATAGGTAAAGCCACGGTCGATCATAAAATCACGCGCATAAGAGATTACTGCAGAATGAAGGCGTGCGATATCGCCCATCAGATAATAAAAACCATTTCCTGCAACTTTTCCTGCAGCATCAAGATCGATACCATTAAAACGCTCCATGATCTCTGTATGATATGGGATCTCGAAATCCGGTACGACCGGCTCGCCGAATTTTTCGATCTCTACATTGCAGCTGTCATCTTTTCCAATCGGTACAGACGGATCAATGATATTCGGGATCGTCATCATGATCTTTGTTACTTTTTCCTGCAGTTCTTTTTCCTGCTCCTCTAACTCTGCAAGACGTGCTGCATTGGCATTTACCTGTGCCTTTACTGCTTCTGCCTCATCTTTTTTACCCTGTCCCATTAACTGTCCGATCTGTTTTGACAGTTTATTTCTGCTTGCACGCAGATCATCTGCTTCCTGCTGTACAGCTCTCGCTTTTGCATCAAGCTCAATCACCTCATCTACTAATGGCAATTTGTGATCCTGGAACTTATTTTTAATATTCTGTTTTACAACTTCCGGATTCTCTCTTAAAAATTTTAAATCGATCATCTTTCTCCTCTTTCTGCGGAACATGCCGCCCGTTTTTGTAGATTTTCATTTTGCCTGACCTAATATCTGTCTGACATTTTCTTAACGATAACACAAAAAGCCTTCCGCCCTATGTGCCATCCTGCACATGGGACGAAAGGCTCTAAAACTCTTCCGCGTTGCCACCCATCTTGTCACTGCTTTTTCTTTTTAACACAGATGCTCATTTCCAGTATCTGTTTCTCCTGCTGTGACCTCTCAATTCGTATGCTATGGGATACGACCCCGTGACTTTCATCACTGACTCCGGAAGTGGAAAGGCATCTTTTCTGTACCGGTTTCCAGCACCCACCGGCTCTCTGAAACAGTCTTGCTGCCGCAGCTTCCATCACTGCCAAATTCTTTCGTTATTATACACTCATTATTTCCGTAATGCAAGTCTAATATGCTTCCTGCCTGATTTTTTCTTCCAGTTCGATTGCCCGCATCGCCCAGATATGCTTCCCTGCCGTTTTCTCCACTCCACGCATAACAATATCTCTCATCTGCTGTTCATTTTTCAGCAGATCACTTACTTTTACCGGTAGCTGCTCTAAATGTTTCAGGTCATAATACGAGACACCATCTCCCTCTTTTAGTTCTTCGCAGAGGTAGTGACTGGTATCCGAAACACAGACTGCACCGTTTAAAATCGAATTAAACACCCGGTCATGTGCACCATCTTTAAACCATGGCATCACATTAATTGAAATCTTCGCATGTGCAAGCTGCTCTAAACAGGTCAGGGAATCCGTCTGCGGATGTATTCTTATATTCTGCATCGCAGTACAGTCAAGTTCTTCCCAGCCCTTTCCAACAACATCCACGGTGATCCCTGCTTCTGCCAGCGTCTTTATGACCAGTCCACGCCAGTAATTGCGCACATACAGATCAATGAATATCATCTTATGCATCACAAGTCTGAAATCATCCGGTGCCACCTTCCCCATCTCACGTTCACAGTGACGCAATGCCACCTCCTCGATGGTCTGGTCCGTTTTTTCCAGCAGCTCGTCAATGATTCCGCGGTAAAATGCCGCATACTCATCATTGATCCAGTTGATATGCTGTTCAAAAAAAGACGGAGGCGTGTAATTTCCGGTCATGATCACATCAATATTCCGCTGTTCATACGACACATCAAGTGCTCCATCCAGCCCGGTTCCCGCTAACGGAAGAAATCCGGCACTTTTATATCCGGGATAATATTTTAAAAAATATGCTTCCTGTTTTCTGTCAATACTGATGTGGTGATATCCGGATGGCAGATCATGCAGACGGTTATCATAATAGTACGGATGATCTGCCGCAATATTATAACAGGGCATCTTATATTCATCCCAAATATAACCGTTTCTTTCACTGTATACACCCGCTTCTTTTTCCAGTCCCTGAAAATTGAAAGTGATCATCACTGTCTCGCCGGGTTTTATGAATTTTCTCAGCCTTTTGGCACTTCCCTTTTCATCTTTCAGGTCGTAGAAAAATACTGCATGTCCCATCTTTTCAAACTGCCCCGCCATCTGTTTCGAGAAATACGCAAGCGTTTCCACGCCTCCTTCAAACATCACGATTTTTTTCACACGAATCTCCATTTCCATTATCCAGACGTTTATTCATGGCGCAGCGCATCAATCGGGTTTAGATTCGCCGCCTTATAAGACGGGAAAACCCCGAATACAATTCCGATCACCATAGAAAACAGCACGGAACCGATCGCCGCCGGAATACTGATTGCAACCGGCATCGTCGTCACATAGGAAATGATCTCTGCTAATATGATACCGACAATTACACCAAGCACACCGCCTAAACTTGTAAGCACCGCTGCTTCGGTCAGAAACTGATTCAAAATCTTTGACTTTCTTGCACCGATTGCCTTCTTTAAACCGATCTCCTGCGTACGCTCTGTCACTGATACCAGCATGATATTCATAACACCGATACCACCAACGATCAGGGAAATTCCAGCGATCCAGATCAGCATCGTATTTGTTGAACTGCTGAGTTCCTGTATCTGCTGTGCCTGCTCTAAAAGATCCTTTGCCTTATACTGGATCGTATCATCTTTCGGTGACAGATAATTGTTTAGCAGATCTGCACATGCTTTTCCGGCAGATGTCATATTATCCGTACTGTCCACACGGATCACAACATTCTGTGGCTCGTCATACTGATATATGATCGGCCAGGTCGTATTCGGGATATAAATAGAACCTGCCGTATCCTGCGCATATGTATAATAATCATCAATGGAATTGATGACCGGCTCAAACACCTTTGCCTTGGTTACGATTCCAATTACCGTATAAGGCTCCTTCTGGATCTCGATCGTATTTCCGACCGGATCTTCTCCCTGAAACAGCGCATTTGCGGAATCCGTATCCAAAATAGCGACTTTTTTATACTTTTTAAAGTCCTCATCCGTAAAAGCACGTCCCTCTTTCATAACATAATTGCAGGTATCAAAATAGCTGTTGTCGATTCCGCGCACATATCCACCGGAAAAAGCCGTATTTAAATGATACACTCCGCTATAATCCTGTCTGCTTAAGTATGCAGATGCATTCTCTACATGATCGAGATCTTTGATGTCACTCATGACCTCATCCGTTACAAGCGGCACTCCCTGCGGCACTCCGTTGTAATCCATCTCGTATTCCCACTCGCCCTGATAAAGAGACACTTCCACTGTATTCTCTCCGGAGCCGATCAGGTTTTCTTTGATCTGTTCATTCGTTCCTTTGATCGTTGATACGATCGCAATGATCGCTGCGATACCTATGATAATTCCAAGCATGGTCAGAAAGGAACGCATCTTGTGGGACCAGATTCCCTGAAAAGATAATCTTATATTCTCAAACATCCTGTTCCTCCTGATTAATATTCAACACTTTCATCCTCTGTTACTGCTGCTCCCTCGACTGCTGTCTTTCCATAAGGGAAGGCGATCCTGTCATCCTCTGTCAGTCCTGATTTGATCTCAACTGCAGTACCATATACTGTTTTTCCGGTTACAACATATTGTTTTTTCAGATGATCACTCTCATCTGCGATCATAACATATGATTTTCCATCTTCCTGTCTCACATATGCCTTATCAAGGTAAATACCGCCTGTTTCTGACTGATTTGTCTGAATTGCAAGATCCACATATTCTCCATTTTTCAGTGCAGAACTGTCTTCCATATATGCAGTATACTGATAATAAGAAACATTCGGATTTCCTTCTCCCCAGGAATTGCCACTCACAGGATAATCCGATACGCTCGTTACGGTTGCCTCAAATGTCATTCCTGATTCCCATGAATTTGCGGTAACAACCGTTCCCGGTTTGACTTCATCTAACAAAAGTTCGCTGATCGTACCGCTCACGTACAGTCCGTCATCCCCGGTTACCACAAGAAATGCATTCCCATCATCCTGTTTCTGATCCGGATCTCCCACAGATTTCACAACACCATCAAGTTTTGCATAAACCACACCATCATTGATGCTGTCCTGTAACGTTTCCAGCTCCAGTTTTAACTTGCGAAGCTGTATATCCAGTTTTTTTACTTCTGATTCTTTGTCATTGATTGCCTCTGCAAGTTCTTTTTCGGTATATCCTTCCGGCTCTTCCCAGTCATCTTCATCGTTCCAGCTATCTTCATTCTCAAGTTCATCCAGATAATCCTGAAGACTTTTTCCAACTTCTTCTCCTGAAAAAACATACCAGGACCGGCTTTTATCATAGTCCATAGGCATGGTACTTCCATCGACATCTTTTACATTCGGTGAAATACTGTCATCTGCCACAGGCTCATATTTCTGTACTGTAACTTCTTTTGTGGCACCATTCGACTCAGTACTGTCATCCACCACTTCATCTCCTGTTTCCACACTTTCAAACACCATTTTCCCATCGCTGTCTTTTTTGCAGATAATAAACTTTACATATTTTCCATCCGTATAGGTGCCATCTGATTTTTTCTGCGGCCGCAGCGAATTGTAAAAACTTCCATATGCAAAAACATCTTTATTACAATAATAAATGTAAGGATTCTCTGCTGTTCCATCTGCCGTGTCTTTATTATATGGCTCCGAATCTTCCGTCACATAATTATAAATGCGGTTATCCTTCGCATCCTTTTCTGGCAGTGACTCTATGTAGGCTTTCTTCTGCTCTAATTCCTGCAGCTTTTTATTTATGTACGAGGATGCAGTACTGGCAGTAGAAGGCCGTGTCTTATCCACCGGTTTTGTGTTTTTTAATGACTCTAAAGAATGCTGTGCCTTCGCAAGACTGTTTTCTGTTGTACTGATCTCAAGGTTTTTCCTCTGGATATCGATCTCTGCCTCCGATGTATCATACTGGATCAGCGGATCTCCCTCTTTCACTGTATCGCCTTTTGAAACATAAACCTCCTGCACTTTGTTGGAATCATCTAAATATACTTCCTGGGAAGAATCATTCGTCACAACACCATAGCTTGTTTCAGAGTTCCCATAATATCCATAGTTTAAACTGGAAACAGACTGTACTTCTGCCACCAGATTCTTCTTCTGATACGACTTATAACCATAAATTCCTCCGGTGACTGCACCAACAGTGACGGCAAGTACGACAATGACTGCGATTACTTTTTTTAATTTCATGATGCATCCTCCTTTTCATCGCCCTCAAAAATCTCCCCGTCAATGATTTTCACCATGCGTTTTGCATTGGATGCGATATGCGGATCATGTGTGATCATAACGATCGTAACACCCTCTTCATTGAGTTTCTGGAACAGTTCCATGATCTGCTCTCCTGACTTGGAATCAAGTGCTCCGGTAGGTTCATCCGCAAGTAAGATCTTTGGATTATTGACCATTGCTCTCGCAATCGCAACCCTCTGTTTTTGTCCACCGGAAAGCTGCGTCGGACGAAAGTCCACCCTGTCACCAAGTCCGACACGTTCCAGTGCTTTGATTGCACGCTCCCTGCGCTCCTTTTTTTTCACGCCGGCATAACTAAGCGGCAGTGATACATTTTCCACCGCAGTCTCTCTCGGCATCAGATGAAAACTCTGAAATACAAACCCGATACTACGCAGTCTTAAATCTGACAGCTGCTTGTCTTTTAACTTTAAGACGTCCTCTCCTGCCAGCTCATAAGTCCCGCTCGTCGGCTTATCCAGACAGCCTATGATATTCATAAGTGTTGTCTTTCCGGAGCCGGATGGTCCCATGATCGCAACATACTCTCCCTCTTCCACGGTAAGACAGACATCTTTTAATACCGGAACGACCAGCTTATCCTGCTGATAATCCTTGTAAATATTCTGCAGATTCAGTATCATTCCCCTACCTCCATATCATTGGAATCATCAGAATCCTCATAGTCAGAATCATCGTAATCAGAGTCATCATATTCCGCATCATCCGCAGAATCGCCATCGTCAGCTCCATCAGAACCTGATCCATCTTCCATATCGCCATTTACATAATTCTGCATGCCATTATCGTTCATCATTTCCGTATCGTACATTCCGTTTTCATACAACATTTCGGTTCCGTAATCAAGCATCTCTGTACCATCCTGATTGTACAACGGAGAAGAATAATCGACCTCGCTCACATCTGTCACCGTAGTTACTCCTTCATAGAGTCCTTCCATCGGCCATGTGATATAATCATCAAGTGAAAGACCGGATAAGATCTCATACTCTGCCAGATCCTCATCATATTCACCAAGTTCTACATATCGTTTTTCCAGACGTTTCTTATCATTTGCAGCCCAGACATAAGCACCGCTGTCATCCTGAACAACATAGTTTGAATACAGCCAGATTCCTTCTTTCTGCTGATCGTCCTGACCTTCGTCAAGTTCAATATATACATGCTGTCCTAACAGCAGTCCCTCTGCAGATGGAAGTTCCACATAAAACGGGTACTTTGTTGCAGAGACACTACTGTCTGAAGATGAATCGTCATCACTTTTCTGCACGTTATCTGTATCAATCTTTGAAATCGTTCCATTCCATGTCTGACTTTCATCCACCCTCGAACGTATGATGACCGCCTGTCCATCTGAGATCATCCATACATTCTGCTCATCGATACTTCCTTTTACACGGTATTCACCTGTCTGAAGAATCGTCATAAACGCAGCATTATTACCATTACTGTCTGTACCGTTCTCGTTGATTTCCTTTACCACGCCGGATTTTTTGCTGACAACAGACGATGCATCGATCTGGGCTTCATATTTTGATATTTCAAGGTTCTTGCTCTCAAGATCAAGTTTATTCTCCTCGATGGAATTTTCCTCCGACTGAATATCTGTCGTCAGTGAAAATTTATCGTCCTCATCTGTCGTTTTATTTAATTCATCGGTCAATGTGGCTATCTTTTTTTTGGAACTGTCAATCTCATTCTGGATTCCCTCGAGTTCAAGTTTTGCCTGTTTCACCTGCATCTCAAGTTCGCTGGTATCATAGGTAACAAGTGTCTGACCCTCTTCTACCTCATCCCCTACTTTTACAAGGATTTCTTTGATGGTACGCGATGAATCTACATTTACCTCATAACTGTCCTGCGATTCCACAACACCATTATACCGGTTGGTATTTCCCGTATATGTATTCATGATCTTAGAAACTTTCTCAACATATACCTTGTCATCCGATTTTCCTGACTGTAAAAACGGAATTTTCTCTGAAACTACATCAATTGCCTGTGTTGTCACATCTATAATATTGTCGCGATAATAATAACCGGTTCCTCCTACTGCTCCAATTACTGCAATGGCTACGACCGGAATAATTATTTTTTTCTTTTCCATAGTTCCTCCTTAAATGTACACTGTCTGCATCCTGATTATCAGACATTCCGTATTATAGCATTTTTCCTACTTAATATATAGATGAATATTATTAATTCTTTTTTAAATCACAGATGAACTTTTTCTCTTAAGGATTCAAAAAATATTATTGCTATTTAAAAAAAATTGTTGACAAATTGTTTTTGCCATAGTATGATATCAAATGTGTCTGACAGACAGATACAGAATAATTTCAGATATGCGCGAGTGGCTCAGTTGGTGGAGCACGACCTTGCCAAGGTCGGGGCCGC
>OGNI01001658.1_pt1 | contig 10484 bp, 10 predicted proteins | sample 1573421 | NCBI WGS metagenome assembly OGNI01 (sample SAMEA2581928, study PRJEB24529) | metagenome | biome: Human gut stool | place: China | collected 2011
ATGGAATCAGCACAATGGCCTCATCCTTCCTCTGACAGCCGGTCATGAACATCACCAGACTGAAAAACATTCCGATCAAACCTGCATATTTTGTTTTAAAAAACCTTATCGAAAACATCATAGTCCCCTTTCCATTTTCCTGATTTCTTCACAAAATTTCAGGGGATTGCCTCTCTATGCTGTTAACTTTCATTGTACTGGAATTATCCGGAATTTACAAGCCGTTTGTCAGCTTATTTCCACTTGAAAATTATGATACCTACGATTGCCACTGCCATGCCAACAGCCTTGCGCCACTCCCATGGTTGCTTCTCCACACCGAACCATCCGAACAACTCGATGATATATGCCACAGCAAGCTGGGCGATCACTATGAGCATCACCGCTTTGGCCGGTCCCAGGGCATCCATGGTCCGAATCACCGTATAGGTAATAAAAGCGCCGATGGCACCTCCAAGCAACATATATTTCGGCTCCACCTGCGCTATTTTCAGAAAGGAAGTCCGCTCCGTACACAGCCATGCTCCCAGGCATACCAGCAACGCCGTGAACTGTACAAATGCACTTGCGGTCCAGATACCGGAAGACTTTGTGACCTGGGTATTGAATACTCCCTGAATACTCATCAGCGCTCCGGAGACTAAAGCAATCAAAAAACCGATCATAGGATTCTACCACCTTTTCTTTTTAGTAGTAGTCTATCCCAGGACCGGTTCTTTCATTCCTGATTCGTCAATTCTCTGTATTTCCTAATTGCCGCGACATATTGTCCGCCAGCTGCTGCACCAGTGTCGTCACATCCTCGCCGTTCCACACCTTGGAAAACAGTACTTCCAGCTGCATCCAGAAATTCCCTGTCTCCAGCATTTTCGGAAGCGATACGCTGTCCGCATACTCATCGGCAAAAATCGTAAGTGCTCCATTATCCGCATTCTCCGCCGCATGAATGCTTGCAGGCATTTTACCGGAACGCTCATACAGTCCATCCGCATATTCTTCCGACAGATAAGCTGCAAAACGATCCGCAAGCTCCTTATGCTCCGAATAACCATTGATCACCGCCGCTCCGGTAACAGACAAAGATCTGCTCTGAAGCTCGGCACTGACATCCGGCATACGGGCAATTCCGTAGTTAAATGTAAGACTGCCGTCCGCTTTTGCATCCTCCAGCCGCTTTACCACATCCGTCGTTCCGATGGTGAACATGGTCTTGCCATCAATGAAGTCCTGGATCACGGAATCATAGGTCACGGTATCTGACTCAATGAAGAAGAACTGGTTCAGCGCCTTGTATACTTCCAGACACTGTATGGTCTCCGGATTGTTGATGTTGATATCATTTCTGTCATCACCGGGATCGCCGCCTACGATCATGTAATTACCCACGATCCAGTAGTTGTAAAAGATATTGTTCACATCCCATTTCATGACGCCTTCGACGCCCTCCGGTGCATCGAATGTATCCGCAATGTTCAACAGATCGTCCACCGTAGAGGGAAGTGCCTTGGCGAAATACTGTTCCGCCAGCGCGTTTACCACTGCTTCGTCCGCGGTAACCTGATCTGTGGTCTGATCCTCCGGAAGAGAATCTTCCTCGATGATCTCCTCACCTTCTCCTACCGGTTCGTCATTGTCACTGCTGCCGGACAGCTCTTTTTCCGCCTGTTGTGTCGCCCAGGTGCGGAGATAATCTTCATTGTATACCAGTGCACTGGTATCAAAATACACTGGATAACCAATGATTTTATCGTCATAGGTCACCGCTGCCAGTGCTGCCCGGGAAAAATGATCCGTATCGCAGATTCCCTCCGTATCCGGCACCTTTGTCGCCAGACCCGCCAGATATGCCTTCTCCAGGGAGTCACTGCTTAACAGATAGATATCCGGTATCTGAGCGGAATGCAGTGTCTCCTGATTGACCGCTTCCAGATATTCACTGTCGGAAGTCAGCACCGGGATCACACGGACCTTGTTCTGTTCTCCGAAAGACACTGCTGCCGCATTGATATAGCCGGACAGAGCTTCATCCGAATACCAGCAGTAGATGGTCTCTTTCCCCCGAAACAACTGCAGACGTTCTCCGGTATCCTGCGTCTGGCTCATTTCCTGCGTACTTCCGTAAACAGCTGCAGCAGCCATGGCGATCACAGCTGCTGTAGCGATAATTCTTTTTTTCAAAAACATAAATTCACCTAAACCTCTTATTCGATACAGGTGTCCAAAATAGCGATCATTTCGTCCACGTTTTCTCTGGTAATGACGAGAGGAGGTACAAAACGAATAATATCCGCACCGGCATTGATCAGGATCAATCCCTTCTCCAATGCTCTGTTAATGATATCTCCCACCGGATGGTCAAATACCAGACCCTGCATCAGGCCCACACCACGACGTTCCTGAATACAGTCGTACTTTTCAGCCAGCTCATTCAGACGCTGTTCCAGATAAGGAGCTACCTCTCTCACATGTTCTATTATATGGTCCTCTTCGAATAAATCAAGCACTTTTTCCACTGCTGCGCAGGCTAAGGGGTTACCGCCGTAGGTGGTTCCGTGATCTCCCGCTGTCAGAGAATGCTGTGCTACTTTCTCCGTCATCATAAATGCACCTACCGGCACACCGCAGCCCAGTGCCTTGGCAGAGGTCATGATATCCGGTTTCACGCCAAAACGCTGCCATGCATACATGTAACCGGTACGGCCCATACCACACTGGATCTCATCTAAGATCAGCAGGATATCCCGCTCGTCGCACAGATCCCGTACCTGCTTCAAAAATTCTTCCGTTGCGGGATACAGTCCACCCTCGCCCTGCACGGTCTCCATAATGATAGCGCAGGTCTTGTCCGTCACCTGATCCAGCACACTCTGAAAATTATTCAGATCGGCGAATTTAATATGACCGATCATAGGCTGGAATGCCTCACGGTACTTAGGATTGCCCGTCACGGACAGAGCACCCATGGTTCTGCCGTGGAAAGAATGGTTCATGGCAATGATCTCGTGATCTGTACAGCCGTCTTTCAGATAGGCGTATTTTCTGGCTGCCTTGATGGCGCCCTCCACCGCTTCCGCACCGGAATTAGTGAAAAAGACCCGATCCATGCCGGATACTTTTTTGATCTTTCGTGCTGCTTCGATGGCGGGCACATTATAATAATAGTTGGAAGTGTGGATCACCTTGTCGATCTGTGCTTTCAGTGCATCGTTGTATGCTTTGTTCTGATATCCCAGTGCAAATACGGCTATACCCGCTACAAAATCCAGATATTTTTTACCGTCTATATCATACAGATACACACCATCGCCCTTATCCAAAACGATCTGGTACCGGTTATAGGTATGCAGCAGGTCAGCTTCCGCCTCTGCGATATATTCTTTCATGGTGTCACTCATTTTTCTATTCCTCCTCATCGGATACGATCGCGGTACCGATACCCTGATTAGTGAAGATCTCCAGCAGCAGGCAGTGTGCCAGACGTCCGTCCAGGATATGTACGCGGTTTACACCGTTACGGATAGCGGAAGTACAGTTGTTTAACTTCGGCAGCATGCCACCGCCGATGTAACCGTCGTGGATCAGTCCCTCTGCCTCGGAGGCTGTCAGTCTGGAGATAAAGGTGGACTTGTCGTTGATATCCTTGTACAGGCCTTCGATATCTGTCAGGAATGCCAGCTTCTCCGCATGTACTGCCTTTGCGATCGCGCACGCGGCATCATCCGCATTGATATTGTAAGTATGATAATCCTTGTCCAGTCCGATGGGAGCGATGATGGGCAGGTAATCCTTCTCCAGCATATCAAAGAGGATATCGGGATTTACGCCGGTGATCTCACCCACATAACCGATGTCCTGACCGTCGGAATATTTTTTCTCTACCTGGAGGAGTCCGCCGTCCTTGCCGCTGACACCAACCGCCTTGACACCGAGCTCTTCCACCATGGTCACCAGGCTCTTATTCACCTTGTTCAGTACCATTTCCGCGATTTCCATGGTCTCCTCGTCAGTGACACGCAGACCGTTGATGAACTTTGCTTCTTTGCCGACCTTGCCGACCCAACGGCTGATCTCCTTACCACCGCCATGCACAATAATAGGTTTGAAGCCTACCAGCTTCAACAGCGTCACATCCTTAATGACGTTTTTCTGCAGTTCTTCGTTGCTCATGGCACTGCCGCCGTATTTTACCACAATGATCTTGCGGTTGAATTTCTGTATGTAAGGAAGCGCCTCGATCAGCACTTCTGCTTTTTTCATTACCTGTTCCATATCTTTTTCCATTGTTCTGTCCATGCCTTTCCGCAGATATCTGATCCGCCCATCACTTATTTCTTCCGCATGTCGCGCACTGTCTTAGGAACGATAGTCTGCATTGATCTTCACATAGTCATAGCTTAGATCACAGCCCCATGCAGTCGCTTCCGCATCCCCCATATGCATATCCACCAGGGCGGTGACTTCTGGATCGGAGAGGATCTTCGTAGCCTCTTCCTCGCTGTAATCACATGCCACGCCATTACCGAAAATATGGATCTTACCGCTCTTACTCTCAAAATACAGATCTACATTTTCCGGATCGAATTTAGCTCCGGAATAGCCCAGTGCACAGAGAATACGTCCCCAGTTGGCATCATGTCCGAAGATAGCTGCCTTGGTCAGGGAAGAACAGATCACGGATTTTGCCAGGGTTCTGGCATCTTCCTTGCTGGCTGCATGGATCACTTTGGTCTCGAACAGCGCCGTTGCCCCTTCGCCGTCTCCTGCCATTTTTTTTGCCAGAAAGGTAGTGATCTCGTGCAATGCCTTGCAGAAGTTGTCGTAATCTTCACCCTCTGCGGTGATCTCCTCATTGCCTGCCATACATTTGCCAGTACTAACAGTGTATCGTTGGTGGAAGTATCACCGTCCACAGAGATCATGTTAAAGGAATCTACTACGTCTGCGCTGACGCACTTCTGCAACATCTCTTTGGAAATGTTCACATCGGTGGTTACAAAGCCTAACATGGTGCACATATTCGGATGGATCATGCCGGAGCCCTTGCACATACCGCCTAATGTCACGGTCTTGCCGCCGATCTCGGTCTCAATGGCAATCTCTTTGGAAATGGTATCGGTGGTCATGATGGCATGCGCCGCATCGGAACCGGCCTCTAAGGTGTCCGCCTTAGCTGCCACCAGCTTTTTGATTCCGGCGGTAATCTTATCTACAGGAATCTGCATACCGATGACACCGGTGGATGCTACCAGTACCGCATCCGTGGGCACGCCTAACAGTTCTCCGGCACATTTTGCTTCTGCCTCACAGCAGTCCAGCCCCTGTCTGCCGGTGCAGGCATTGGCGATTCCGGAATTGACTACCACTGCCTGTGCAAATGTGGAATGCTCCACAATCTGCTTATCCCACAGCACGGGAGCCGCCTTTACCACGTTGGAGGTAAACGTACCTGCCACGGTGCAGGGTGCCTTACTTACGATCAGTGCCATATCCTTACGATTCTGATATTTAATGGCAGCCTCCACACCTGCTGCCTCAAAGCCTTTTGCTGCGGTCACACCGCCCTGGATCTGTTTCATATTGGAATGCTCTCCTTTCGATTCCGTTTCTATTTATTAAACGCTGTAATGTTCTCTTCATTCAAAGTAAAATCATAATAGTTCAGGTCTTCCCGCTTTGTCCAGCCAATGCATTTCCAGAAAGCATTACCGATATCGTTCTGGGTAAAAGCGATCAGGCTGACTTTATTGATGTGCTCCTCTTTCAGGGCATTCATGCAGTGGACCACCATGGCTTTTCCTATGCCAAGTCTTCTATAATCTTCTCTCACACATACATGATACAGGCAGCCCCGTCGTCCGTCATGACCGCATAGGATACCGCCCACTACGGTTCCGTCCTCCCCGACGGCTACCACACTGGTGCCGGGATTCCGGTGGATAAAACGCTCCACACCTTCCCTGGAATCATCGATACTCCGGATGCCGAAGCCGTGAATGGTCATCCAGAGGGCGTGCAGACCGTCATAATCTTCTATGGTCATTGGTTTGATCGTAAACTGTTTGCTCATTGATGTATGTAATCCTTTCGTCCTTGTCCTGTGTCTGCTTTAAGGGAAGCAGGGAACCAGCTCCAGGCCTTCGCTCTCGGGAAGTCCGAACAGCAGGTTCATGTTCTGTACTGCCTGACCGGCAGCGCCTTTTACGAGATTGTCCAGTGCACCCATCATAATGATGCGCCCGGTACGCTCGTCAATGACAAAGTTGATGTCCACGTAGTTGCTGCCTTCCACCCACTTGGTCTCGGGGCAGCTGCCCTTATCCAGCACACGGACGAATTTCTCGTTTGCATAATATTTATCATAGACAGCCTTTACCTCTTCATATGTAGGAAGTGTGCCGTCCGGTTTTCTCTTCAGTGTTGCATATTCGGTTGCCAGGATCCCCCGGTTCATGGGTACGAGGTGCGGGGTAAAATTGATGGTCACCTGACAGTTGCCCGCATAGCCTAACTGCTCCTCGATCTCGGGAGTATGTCTGTGACTTGCCACACCGTAGGCTTTCATATTCTCATTCACTTCGCAGAACAGGTTTGGCACTTTGGCTCCTCTGCCTGCACCGGAAGTTCCGGACTTGGCATCCACGATCAGGGTATTCACATCGATCATACCTTCTTTTACCATAGGGTAAGCGGTCAGGATCGAGCAGGTGGTATAACAGCCGGGATTAGCCACCAGTCTGGTCTTCTCCGTGATCTTGTCACGGTTGATCTCGCAGAGTCCGTATACTGCTTCCTCGATGAACTGCGGCGACTTATGCTCGATGCCGTACCATTTTTCATAGGTAGCTACATCCTTGATACGGTAATCAGCGGACAGATCCACAATTTTCACCTGGGAAAGGATTTCCTCGGATAACAGTCCTGCCAGGAATCCCTGGGGAGTTGCAGTGAAGATCACATCCACCTGCTTCGCCAGTTCCTCCAGATTGTCGTCCTTACAAATATCGTCCACCAGCTGAAACATGTTCTGGTATACCTGATAATACTTCTTATCTATATAGCTTCGGGAACCGTACCATACGATTTTGGCATCCTTGTGATTCAACAGGATACGTACCAGTTCTCCTCCGGCATAACCGGTTGCTCCGATGATTCCTACTCTGATCATTTTCTTACCTCACACTCATTTCATTGCATTTCTGTGTCATCGAATTGCTTCGCAGCAAGCCGCTCCCGCAATTCTGCTTTGGAACTATTCAGAACCCCATTCGCAAAATCGCTGCTGCGCTTTTCCGATATTCATCTGACTCTGAATAGTTCCATGATACCACTTTCTTCCTAAATGTCTACTACTTTTTTCATTTTTATGCATGTTTTTTGGATTGATGTGTATATTTATGCACTTATTCATACTTCTTTTATGTTTTTATGCAATATAACGGAATAATATTCACTCTGTTTTTACCGTACTTCCTTTTCCGATTAAAATCTGCTACAATAAGTATGTTGCGCAATGCAATCCGCGCATCTATTTTTTAGCTTCTACGAGAGCGGAAATGAGGAAATTATGGCTTTTGACGGCGTTACCATTGCCTGTGTAATATCTGAACTGAAAAAAGAGCTGATCGGCGGAAGGCTGTACAAGATCGCCCAGCCGGAGAATGATGAACTGTTACTGACGATCAAGCAGCCCACCGGGCAGAAGCGCCTGCTGTTATCCGCAAGTGCTTCTCTCCCGCTGATCTATCTGACGGAAACCAATAAACCCAGCCCCATGACGGCCCCCAACTTCTGTATGCTTCTGCGCAAACACTTGCAGAACGGCCGTATTGTGAACATCTCCCAGCCGGGGTTGGAACGTATTGTGCATATTGACATTGAACATCTGGATGAGATGGGCGATCTGCGTCACAAGACACTGGTCATGGAGCTGATGGGCAAACACAGTAACCTGATCTTCTGTAATGACGACAATACCATCATCGACAGTATCAAGCATGTCTCCTCCGCTGTCAGCAGCGTCCGGGAAGTCCTGCCGGGACGTCCCTACTTCATTGCCCACACCCAGGACAAGCTGGATGCCCTGACCTGCGATGAGAATACGTTCCGTGAAATGCTTGCCGCCAAACCCCAGCCGGTCTTCAAGGCGGTCTACGGAAGCTTCACCGGCATCTCGCCCGTACTGGCACAGGAATTATGTCATGAGGCCGGTCTTGATGGGGAACGTCCTACAGCGGCACTGACACCCACGGATTACCATACTTTATACGGAATCTTTTCCAAAATGGTCACTTCTATCAGGGAAGAAGCCTTCTCTCCATGTATTGCCTACACCGGCACCCGCCCCGTGGAATATGCAGCGGTTCCCCTGACGATGTATGGCTCGGGAGCGGATCATTTGGAATCCTACACTTCCATGTCCGCCCTGCTGGAGCATTTTTATGCGGAGAAAAATACATTAACCAGGATCCGTCAGAAATTCTCCGACCTGCGCCGTATCGTCCAGACAGCCCTGGAACGTGATATTAAAAAATATGACCTCCAGCTGGCACAGATGAAGGACACAGAAAAGCGGGAAAAATACCGCATCTACGGTGAACTGCTCAATACCTACGGTTACAGTGCAAAGCCCGGTGACAGATCCCTCACCGCCGTGAATTATTATACAAATGAGCCGGTAACGATCCCCCTGGATCCCACCCTCTCCGCCACGGAAAATGCGAAAAAATATTTTGACAAATACGGCAAATTAAAGCGTACTTATGAGGCGCTGTCCGAGCTGACCTGCCAGGTCAAGGAAGAGATCGACCACTTAGAGACCATCAGCACAGCACTGGACATTGCCCTGAAGGAAGAAGACCTGGTGGAGATCAAGGAGGAACTGACCCAGAGCGGTTACATCCGCCGAAAAGGCGGCACGAAAAAAGTAAAGATCACCAGCAGGCCCTTCCACTATTTAAGCAGCGACGGCTTCCATATTTATGTAGGGAAAAATAATTTCCAAAATGACGAACTGACCTTCAAATTCGCCACAGGAAATGACTGGTGGTTCCATGCCAAAGGCATCCCCGGCTCCCACGTGGTAGTAAAGACCGAGGGGAAAGAGCTGCCGGACCGTACTTTTGAAGAGGCTGGCAGACTGGCTGCCTACTATTCTAAAGGCAGGGAACAGGAAAAAGTGGAGATCGACTATGTCCAGAAAAAACAGGTCAAAAAGCCTGCCGGTGCTAAGCCGGGATTCGTGGTCTATTATACGAACTACTCCCTGATGATCGACAGCGATATCTCAGGTATCAAAAAGCTCAGCGACTGACCAGCCTATGCATCCGGCACCTAACTTTATGCATATTTATACTGTATATTTTCCAATTTATACATTTATGTGCATATTTTAATTTGTTTTATTCATTTTTATGATTTATTTATGCAACTTTTCTGCTTGCTTTTGCGAATATAATGTTGTATAGTAATTGTCAGAGCGTAACACACGATCCCAACATCTGATGCATTACGGATTGCTTCGTGCTTTTAGGCTTTTGCCCCTGGCATCATACACACTATAAAACGGAGGATTTTATCATGAAGGAAAAAGTAGTTTTAGCTTATTCCGGCGGTCTGGATACTACCGCTATCATTCCCTGGCTGAAGGAGAATTTTGACTACGAAGTTATCTGTGTCTGTGTCAACTGCGGACAGGCAGAGGAGCTCGACGGTCTGGAAGAGAGAGCCAAGGCCTGCGGCGCTTCCAAGCTGTATATTGAAGACGTTATCGATGAATTCTGTGATGATTATATTGTTCCCTGTGTCCAGGCTCATGCCGTATACGAGAACAAGTACCTGTTAGGTACCTCCATGGCAAGACCTCTGATCGCCAAAAAGCTGGTAGAGATTGCCAGAAAAGAAGGCGCTGTAGCTATCTGCCACGGTGCTACCGGTAAGGGTAACGACCAGATCCGTTTCGAGTTAGGTATCAAGGCTCTGGCTCCCGATATCAAGATCATCGCTCCCTGGAGAAGCGACAAGTGGAACATGGACTCCCGTGAATCCGAGATCGAGTACTGCAAAGCGCATGGTATCCATCTTCCTTTCTCCACCGATTCTTCCTACAGCCGTGACCGTAACATCTGGCACATCAGCCACGAAGGTCTGGAGCTGGAGGATCCCGGCAACGAGCCCAACTACGAGCATCTGCTTGTCTTAGGCGTAACTCCTGAGAAGGCTCCCGATGAGGGTGAGTATGTGACCATGACATTTGAAAAGGGTGTTCCCACTTCCGTTAACGGCGAGAAGATGAAGGTATCCGATATCATCCGTACCCTGAACAAGCTGGGCGGCAAGCACGGTATCGGTATCGTAGATATCGTAGAGAACCGTGTCGTTGGCATGAAGTCCCGTGGTGTCTATGAGACTCCCGGCGGTACCATCCTGATGGAGGCTCACCAGCAGCTGGAAGAGCTGATCCTGGATCGCGATACCTATGCATTCGA
>OGNI01001662.1_pt1 | contig 10463 bp, 13 predicted proteins | sample 1573421 | NCBI WGS metagenome assembly OGNI01 (sample SAMEA2581928, study PRJEB24529) | metagenome | biome: Human gut stool | place: China | collected 2011
ACTTCACGTACCCAGAGGCTCCCTGGGAACAGACGGACCGGACAGAGCTGCTGGAGAATGTCTGCCGCGCGAAAGAGGCGGGTGTTTCGGACCGTTGAGATACCTGGCCTCCTGCTCCTTCGGCAAGGACAGCCTTGCCGCCATCTTATTGGCAAAGAAGCATGGAGAGCCGCTGGATGAGGCGGTCTACTGCGAAGTCATGTTCGATAAAACCATTTCAGGAGAGGGCCCGGAGCACCGGGACTTCATCTATACCAAAGGCATCCCCGCACTGGAGCGCATGGGGATTAAAGTGACAGTGCTCCGCGGCAAAAAGACCTATGTAGATCTGTTCACCGGGCGTATTACCCGTGGCCCCAAGAAGGGTATGCTGCGGTCCTTCCCTGTGTGTGGGAAGTGCTATGTCCAGCGGGACTGTAAGCTGAGACCGATTCTAAGGTACCAGAAAACACTGCCACCTGACACGGTGCAGTATATCGGCATCGCAAAGGACGAGCAGGAACGCCTGCTGCGGCTTGAGGGGCGCCAGGTGTCCCTATTGGAAAAATACAACTGCACTGAACAGGACGCAAAGGAGCTCTGCCGGCAGGCGGGGCTCCTTTCTCCGATCTATCAGTTCACCAACCGGGGCGGCTGCTGGTTCTGCCCCAACGCCAAGCGGAAGGAGCTGCGGCACCTCTATGACCACCACCCGGAGCTGTGGGCCCGAATGCTGGAGCTGCAGGCCCTCCCAGGCAAGGTGACAGAGAAGTTCAACCGCACCCAGCGCTTCTCCGATATCGACGCGATGTTTCGGGAGGAGGATCAGGAAAACGGCCTCCGGCAGAAGGCCGCCTGAACACCCAGGAATTGTTGGTATCGCTGGGTTTGTGTCTGCTTTTTCGTTGCGTATGGTGATAGCTTTTCGCCGCCCAAACGGGTATTGTTGTGGTCGGAAACCCACCCCAAAATCAGTAAGGAGGACGCTCTGATGAAAAAAATCGAAACCCATCCCTCGCCGGAAAAACTGCTTCGACAGGTCACCGAGGAGGCGGTCAATGCCCTGGCCCTGGGCGGGCCGGATAAGATCGGGGACGAAGCCCCCATGGAGGCAGGCGTGATGCTGATCGCCAAAGCCTGGGGCCTGCCCCAGGAGAGCCTCCAGGCCAGCCTGGACCTGCTCGCAAAGGAACGGCAGCTCCTTCGCAGCGGGAGCGGCGAGGACGCCCTGCCCGACAGCGAACTGCTGGAGCCCTACGACGGCAGAATGATCGTCGAGCTGCTCTGGGGCCTGTTTGAGACGGCAATCAAGCTGGAGGACGCCCAGGACCGGGCGGCAATGCACAAGCTGGCCCTGCTCATGGCGGAGAGTCTGAGCCTGGATAGTTGGATCGCAGAGTGCGGGCCATCTAAAATCTGAGACAGAAGCATACGGGAGGGGCTGTCCCAAGGGGCGGCCCCTCGCCTGTTTGTAAAAAGGAGATGAAGCAGCAATCAATCAGAAATACGAACTGACCGATATCGCCCATGAGAAATATCCCTTTCTCCACCGCATCCGGGCCCTGCGGGATATCGGGAAGAAGGTAAAGGCCGGGGAGCTGGGCGGCTTTGTAGAGAGCGAGCGCAACCTGTCCTTTGAGGTGGGAGATGACGCCTGGATCTTCGACGACGCCATTGCGTGTAACGATGCCTATGTGGACAAGGGCTCGTCCCTGTTTGGAGAGTCCGTCGCCTGCGGAAACGCCTATGTTTCCCAGAACTCTGCCCTGAGCGCCCATGCCCGCGCGGAGGACGACGCCTATATCCGGGGGAGTAATCTCTGCGGCCACGCCAGAGTATCCGACTGCGGGATGGTGCTGAACTCGCCGGACACAGGCCGTGCACCCATTCTGTCCGGTACCAGTGCTGTGTATGGCAGGGTATGCGGCGATGTGCATTTAACCGATACCGCGTTGATCATCAGCGGCGAGGAGATCTGCAACGATTCCCTGGACACTCTGGTGATGGATGGAAAGGGGCGTTCCGTCATCCGTGACCCATCCAGGGACGAGTTGGCGCCCCAGGAGCCGGAGCCGCAGCAAAAAGGACACAAGGAACGGGGGCAGAGCAGATGAGTAATTTTTTCGAGCAGGAGCTCCGTAAGCTGTTTGCAGACGGGACTATCATCCGCGATCCGGTTTTCGTGGGCCGGGCCTGCCTGGGCAGCTTAGACAGAAACCGTCAGGTGAGGGCTGAATTTGTTACACTGGGCCATGCGGACCACTATGCGGCGCTCCGTCTGACGCTGTTGGACAACAATCAAGGCGTGGTAGACAAGCTGATCCTTCGGTTCAAAGATATCTGGGGGAAAAAGAAGATCCCTAACAACCCCTACCTGCGGGATGGTGTTGCTCCACATATTTGGGTGGATGGCGACCGAATCGATTGGTATGCCTACCATCCCTCCCAGGAGGACTACCAGCAGCTCAGGCAAATAGCCAGCGACTATGTGGAGACCTTCCGTATTCAAGTCCTGACGAAGAACCATGGCCCCAGGCTGGTCTACATCTGCGCACCGCTCCGAGGCGAACTGGAAAAGAACATCGCCTTCGCAAAGGAGAAAGCGCAGGAGGTGTTCCAGGCCGGGGATATCCCGATCTGTCCCCACCTCATGTTCCCGCCCTTTGCAGACCCGGATGACCCCGCCCAGGACCAGGCGGCGCGGGAGATGGGCCTGCGGCTGGTGGAGCACTGCCAGCAGGTCAATGTGTACGGTACTGTGCGTACACCGGGGATGCTGGCGGAGATCCGCAGGGCGGAGGAACTTAACATCCCGGTCAAGGCCGACCAGCCAGGGCTTAAAAAGAAAAAGGACCGTCCCAGGCGCGGCCAGATCAGATAGGAGGTAAAATGGCAGAAATCAAGATAGTCACCATCGACGAACTGCGTCAGATGAACGATCAGGAGGGCCTCATCCTCCAGGGCTGCGGCGGGGACCTCCAGGAGTGGGTGGATGGTATCAATGAGCTGTTTGCCCAGGCTGGTATCCTACAGGCCGGCAGCGCATGGAAAGCCGAAGCTGTGAGGAGCTTCCAGTACGATGGCCTGACCAACCTGCTGTTTCCCTTTGAGGGTGTTTTGATGGATGTGGGAAAGCTGGCCATGTGGCGGCTCCAGACGCGCGAACAGTTTGGCGGAACCTGGCTCAGCGACTATGTTCCCAACCGGCTGGGCGGTTTTATCCAGCAGCGGCCGGCAAAACCCAAAATGGCGCTGGCGGGCCACGACGGAAATATCTTCGGCATCCTGGGCCGGGCCTCCCGGCTGCTGAAACAGGCCGGGCAGAGCAAACAGGCCGATGAGATGTTTCAGCGGGTCACCAGCTCCGGCAGCTATAATGAAGCATTGTGTATCATCAGCGAGTATCTGGAGACGGAGCTCTCCACCGCGCCAAAACCTCAAAAATCTGTTCAAAAGAAAGGCAGGGATGCCCATGAACGATAAGTGGGAGATTCTCCACGGCGACGCGCTGAAGCTGCTGGGCGGCTTTGCCCCCGGCACCTTCGATGCGGTCATCACCGACCCGCCTTACGCCTCTGGAGGCCGTACCCAGGCAGAGAAGAACAAGTCCACGGCCAAGAAGTATTCCAGCATGGGGGATCACGCGCCCCCGCCCTTCGACGGGGACGCCAAGGACCAGCGCTCCTGGACCCGCTGGGCAGCTGAGTGGCTGTATGAAGCGCGAAAGGTCTGCAAGCTCGGTGCCCCAGTGTGTATGTTCATCGACTGGCGGCAGCTCCCCGCGGCCACCGACGCCCTCCAGTGGGCGGGCTGGATCTGGCGGGGCACCGCTGTGTGGGACAAGGGCAACAGCCGCCCCCAGAAGGGCCGCTTCCGCCAGCAGGCGGAGTACATCGTCTGGGGTTCCAACGGGGATATGCCCATCAACCGCCCCGTCCCCTGCCTGCCCGGTGTGTTCAAGTACGGCAATCCCCAGAACCGCATCCACCTGACCGAGAAGCCCCTCCCGCTCATGCGGGACGTGGTGAAGATCACCGAGCCGGGCGGCCATATCCTGGACCCCTTCGCCGGCAGCGGCACCACAATCCTGGCCGCCGTGCTGGAGGGCTACACCGCCACCGGCATCGAGGTCACCGGCGAGTATGCCAGACGGGCCAGGGAGCGGATTGAGCAGGAGCTGCGCCAGGCGGCGTGAACATGGCCGTCAACGCTCTTTTTCCCTCCTACGCAGAACTGCTGAGGCCGCTGTCCTGGATGGAGCGGTCAGAGTGACCTCCGGCAGCTCCACCGCAAGCCCGGCAGCGATGCAAAGCTGCCGAACGGAGGAGAGGACAATATCCCATGTCAGCTCAGAGGCGTAGCTGTACCTCGCACGGTAAGTATCCCAGAGCTTCCTCATGTGGGGATCGTCCGCAAGCTCCCGCAGAACATCCTCCGCCTCAGACAGCAGTCGGAGCGTCCCACGCCTCCTGGCCGTCGCGCAGAGCGCGTCTGTCAGAACCTGCGCCGTCAGGGTGCCGCCATAGAGCTGACATAAAATGTGGAGATCATAAAAGTCCCGCATACGGGTGTTGGTTGTGGCGCGGGAAATGACCGTTTCCAGCTTCTCGGCCAACACGGTCTCCAGGCTATAGGCCAGTATCTCGATGGCCCGCTCCTCGAACATCAGATGAAAACGGTAGAGAACTTCTCTCGGCGTGATTGCGTCGCCAGTAGAAATATCAATCTTAAATGGAGTGCGCACCCCATCGAACATCGTCTCCATGGACACCCGCACACCGGGGTACTCCGCCTCGTCCATAATCTCGGAGACGCTTTTTAAGGAAAAGAAAACGCCATCCTTGACCGGGACGGATATGATCTCGGAGATCATATCGCTGATATGGTCGACATCTACGGCGGCACCCCGGACCGTCGCGTCAATGTCCATGGTGGAGCGTGTATCCAGCCCAACCATGGCCGCGACCAGCATCCCGCCCTTCAAGATAAAATTCTCCCTGAACTGTGAGAGCGAGACGCGCTCCAGAAAGCGCTCCATCATGTAATTCCGCATGAGAAGCTGCGCGTCTGCCGCATTTTTTCGGGCGAGATTGTTGATCAGGTCTTTTAACTGTCTGGATGTTTTAATCATAACAGGACCTCCAAATACTGTCTCAGGATGTTCTCTACATGGAACGCTCCGGCATAGTGCATCAGGCGGCGCAGATCCCTGTCTCTCCGGCCGGCGTACCGCCTCAGTGTATCCCGGAGGACCTGGACATCCATGCCGCTCCGGCTGCGTACCACATCGCAGACGGTGCGCTCCAGGTCATAAACCGCCACCGGATTTCCAAATGGTGTGTTTGTTTGCGACAGGCCCAGGCCGTGCAGCTCCGCCTTGATGCGGTACACCTTCACACCGTCACCCTTTAAGCGGTGCGGATTGTATCCGCTTTTTACAGTCACCGTATAGGCAAGCGGCTCCCGGTCGGTCAGGTCGTGGAGGAAAAGAGCGGTATCATGGGAAAACACGGCCTGCGGACAGCGCAGATGGAGCAGGTACATCCCATCCTTCCAGGCATCCGGGGCAAGATAGAGCCCGTGGCCTACACGCTCCAAGTCTCGTTCCCGCACATAATTTCCAAGCACAGGCCTGGTGATCCCTGCAGCAACGGCATCCGCAGTCCGCAGCACACCGTTTCCGCCGCGAACCAGAGCATCCAGAACATCGAATGCAGGCATAGAACGCCCTCCTTTCGTGCTCATATAATAACTTATATAGGCACAAAAGTAAACAAGGCAAACAGAGATGTTTGAGAAAAAGCTGGAGGCGGGCCGGCATATTCTGACCGGGAAGCCCATCCCACTCATGCGGGATGGGGAGGAGATCAGCGGTGGGTATGCCCGCTGGGCCAGGGCTGGGCGGCATAGCAGCTCCCGCCCGGAAGGGCTGTTCGTCTATTCCGGCCACTGTGTGGGGAATGGGTATGGCCTTCTTGACGGCGTCCGGATATACTGTAGGCGCCACAACTGGAGAAGGAGTGTAAAAATGGAAGAACAGAAATTGATCCAAATGATCCGGTTTGACCATGACCTCGTCGTATTCATCGAGGGATCGGATGACCAGCAGCGGCAAGTGAACATCTATGGGTATGCCATGCATCAAGCAGTAAACGTATGGGACTTTGTTGAGTGGCTGTGTACGCGCAAAATGCGGGCGGTATTTGCCGGAAATCCCTACGCATTCCCTGATATTGTGAATTGGCTGGGCGGGAAGCTCTATGCGATCCGGGCCAACTATATCCTGACACACAGGGGCCTGCTTCTTCCCTGGAATGCGGTGGATGGCGGAACCGTCTGGAAACCGCGGTATTGAATACCTTTTTTCTGATGACGGCAAATGCAGCCGCTATGTAGCGGGCTTTTGGGGCGACCTGTCCGATGTGAAGGATATTCACGGCCAGCCCCTGTGTGTGGGGAATATGGTGACGATGCTCCACAGTGGAGAGCCCTATGAACAGATGATCATCCTGAAAGGGAAAATCCCAGCTCTCACAGGAGCACCTGAACCGTCATGGTGCGGTTTTCCAGCCCCCATTTACAGAGGCGGGCATCATGACCGCCCAAAGATACTCCTACCCGATAATAGAACGCCAATCCTGCCTCACAGCCTACTATCCCGCTCAGAAACGGGCCAGGGCGCCTGCCAAGCAGCCTCAAAAAACAGAGGGCCAAACTCGGTGAGGGCTGTCCGGCCCGGCCACTCCGAGGCCGTGCTCCAGACTGCGGGTGGAAAGGGCTGTTTGGGGATAGTCCGGCCTGTTCGGGAATAGGAATCGCTTTCCCGCCCGGTATGTGGTATTGTGTAGCTGTGGAAGCAGCCCAGTATAATACAGATTGAAACGGAGGGAACTGTATGGGAGTCCAACGGGCGATCAATGGACAGCTCATCACATGGGAAGTCATCGTTTACGGCTTCCTCGGTATGGAGCAGGTGGCGGCACGCTACAAAGACCCTTGGAAAGCGGCGGTCTATTGCTGTGAGCACAACTGCGCCGAAGTCAAGATGGCCCTTTCCGAACCGGATGAGCCGTTACTGACAAACGACTAACCGCAGCGGCCGCGGCCTCGGCTGGATGCCGCGGCCAACCGTACAAGGCCAACTTTAAAACCCTGTTTACATTCTATAAACTATCGGGTATCATGGAAAGAGAACCGCACGAGGAGGCAGGACAATGGAACAGCGATATGATAAGGAAACCGGGCTTCCCGTAGATCGCGCCTATCTGGAATGCGGCCTTCCCCCTTATTTGCAGAGGTCTCTGGATACGATGAAGCGGGCCTGGGAGGCGGAGGACAACGGAGCCAACGACCTCCACTTCGACGCGTATTATTGTGAGCTCCAGGCCGACATCAACTCCGCGGAAGTGGAGGGAGAAATCAGCTCTGAGCAGGCATGGTACCTGCGGGAAACCTATTTGCGCATTCAGCGCGGAGTAATCTGATATGATAGACTTTACGAATCTTCCAAGACGGAACAAGACCTATGGCGGCGCCAATGGCAGCAAGCGCTCTGTCATATATCAAGATGAGCAGTATATGCTGAAGTTTCCGCCGCATCCGTCCAGGAACAGGGACATGAGCTATGCCAATAGCTGTCTGTCCGAGTATTTGGGCTGCCACATCTTTGCCCTGGCGGGCATTCCAGTACAGGAAACTCTGCTGGGGACCTATACCTATCAGGGAAAAGAAAAGATTGTAGTGGCATGTAAAGACTTTACATCTCCGGGTGTTGTCCTGCAGGACTTTGCCTCAATGAAAAACCAGGTGATTGATTCGGAGCGGAACGGATACGGGACAGAGCTGGACGATATTCTGTTCTCCATCCATGAGCAGCCGGCCATAGATCCCAAGGAGCTGGAAGAACGGTTTTGGGATATGTTCATTGTAGACGCCCTGATCGGCAATTGGGATCGACACAATGGAAACTGGGGTGTCCTCTATGATACTGTGCGTGATATGGTAGCCTTGGCTCCGGTATTCGACTGCGGCAGCTGCCTGTATCCGCAGTTGGATGAGGGGAAAATGCAGGCCGTACTCAATGATCCACGGGAAATGGACTTCCGGGTATATGAGATCCCCCTGTCTGGAATCAAGCAGCAGGACAAAAAAATCCGGTATTTTGATTTTCTGTCCTCTCTGGAATACGAGGGCTGCAACGCGGCGTTGAAGCGAATCGGACCAAGGCTGCATATGGAGCAAATCTGCCGTCTGATTGATGAGACGCCCTGCCTTTCAGGACTCCAGAGGAGGTTCTACAAAGAGATTCTGGCGCTCCGAAAGGAACGGATCATCGACTACTCGCTGCAGAGGCTTCAAGAGCGTGAGCGGAGTATGCTTCCAGGCCATACAAAGAAACCGTCCAGAGATACTGAACGTTAACATGGCTGGAGCTGGGTGTTACCTGTAGCACCCGAATCGCCACAATTTATCGTAAGATTTGGGCCCAGGGTGTGCAACAGCGCACCCTGGGCCTTTTGTCTGCGTCAGGAAATAGGGCAGGAACGGACGGGAAACAGCCAAGCTGCGACCGGATGGGAAGCACGCCTCCCGCCTGTTTTGTGGAAAAGCGGTCCGTCCCTCGGAATTTCAATCAATCATACCGCTGAAGGGGCAGCCCCGCCAGGGCGGGGCTGGGAGCCTCGCCGCCTCTGGCGGTGAGGCCGCGCAAGCATAGCGCAAATGTACATTTTGCGCGCTTGCAGGGGGAAATCCCCCTGTCCCCTATGCCGCCTTCGGGCGGAAAATCTGCGGCCACAGGCCGGGAGAGGAGCGTGACGTGAGCAGGGTAGCCTCAGTGAGCTTCGGGAAAGACTCGTTAGCTATGCTGCTGCTATTACTGGAACAAAATACACTATTGGATGAAGTGATTTTTTACAACCCGCAAATGGAATTTCAGGCAATCTATGATATTCGGGACCGCATCAAGCCAGTCCTGGAGCAGCGGGGCATCCGGTTCACTGAGGTGAAGCCGGGTGTCCCATTTTTGTACAATATGCTGGAGAGGCCGGTCAACTCCAAAAAGAACGGCTTCCACCTGGGCTACGGCTGGTGCGGCGGCCCCTGCCGCTGGGGGGCGAAGCTGAAAACCACTGCCCTGGACGGCGTTGCGCTGGATGCGGAGGTTCACTATGTGGGCATCGCCGCGGACGAAACAGCACGACTGGAGAAACTGAAATCTCCCAAGTGTTCTCCGCTGGCGGAGGCCTGGATGACAGAGGCGGACTGTCTGGCGTACTGCTATGATCGGGGATTTTTCTGGGAGGAAAACGGTATCCGGCTGTATGTCATCCTGGACAGGGTGTCCTACTGGTGCTGTAAAAACAAGAATCGGAGAGAACTGAAGAATATTTATCAGTTTCTGCCGCAGTATTGGGAGCGGCTGAAGGAGCTGCAAGCCCAGATCCCCATGCCTATGAAACCCTACAGCCGGAAGGGAGTCCCTTACGGCAATGTGTTTGATTTGGAAAAGGTCTTTGAGCAGGAGATTCGGGCGGAAGCCTCCGGCACTGCTCCCAGGCGGAAAAGGAGGCGGCATGAGCAGAGCAGATAAAAAGAACCGCCATCATTTACACGTAGAGTTGACCCCGGCGCAGTACCAGCGGCTGGTCACCCAAGCCAAACAGTGCGGCCTCTCCCGGAGGGCCTACCTCGTCCGGCTGATCGAAGGGACTCCCGTCCGCCCCCGCCCCTCCCAGGAGATCAAGGAACTGCGCACGGAGATCCACCACATCGGCAACAACATCAACCAGATCGCCCGCAGCGTCAACGCCGGAATTGCCAAGGCGGAGGACGCCAGGCGGGGGCTGTACCTGCTGGAACAGGTCTATGAGCTCATGTATGAGGTAGCAAAAAAGTAATGGCCATCACCAAGATCCTGGCGCGGAAAGGGCGGCTGGATGTGGGTATCCGCTATGTCCTCAATGGGGATAAGACCCAGGAGCAGATCCTTACAGCCCGTCTCAACTGTGACCCTGGCCATGAGTGCCGGCAGATGCTGGAGACCAAGCGGGCCGTGGGCAAGGAGGGCGGCGTACAGTATTACCACCTCATTCAGTCCTTTCAGCCCGGAGAGGTCACCCCGGAGTTGGCGCTGGAGATCGCGCGGGAATTTGTGCGGGAACACCTGTCGGGGTATCAGGCCATCATCGGTGTCCACACGGATCGGGAACACATCCACGCCCATATCGTATTCAATTCCGTCAATCAATTTACCGGCGAAAAATACCACAGTAACGCGCAAAGCTACTATCAGCAGATCCGGGGCATCTCGGATAGACTGTGCCGGGAGCATGGACTGTCCGTTATCATGACAGGAGAGCCGTCGAAAGCAGTCAGTTATATCGAGTGGCTTCGGCAGTCCAAAGGACAGCCGACCTTTCGCTCCATGCTGGAAGCAGATCTGCGGGCGGCTATCCAGGACGCCAACGATCTCGGACACTTCT
>OGNI01001663.1_pt1 | contig 10451 bp, 10 predicted proteins | sample 1573421 | NCBI WGS metagenome assembly OGNI01 (sample SAMEA2581928, study PRJEB24529) | metagenome | biome: Human gut stool | place: China | collected 2011
GTCCGGCAGGATGCGCAGCTCGTCGAAATCGGGGTAGACGAAGCGGTCGATGACGCCGAGGGACGGGTAGAGCCATGCGTTCAGCCTGCCGTAGGCGCGGGCAGCTTCGGCGGGGTCTTCGCCCCGGACGCCGAGGCAGACCCGGATCTTGGTGACGCGCAGCGAGCCGAAGACGGCTTTCGTTAGCCGCCCGGCACCCCGCAGGATGGTCACGAGGATGTTCAGCGTCAGCTTCGCCTTCCTGCGCGGAGCGGTCTCCTTTTTCGGTCTCTTCGCCTCTTTTGCGGCGGCTTTCTTCCGTTTGCGCTCTTCGCGGCGGGCGCGGAACTTCGCTTTCAGCTTTCCCCAGAAGCCTTTCGGCGCTTCGGATCCGGCGGGCTTTTCCGGCGCAGGCCACTGGAACACCGGCAGGGTGAGCCCAAGCGCACCGGCCCGGACGGTCAGGACACCGCCCTCCCAGCAGACGTCCGCGCACAGCGGGCAGAGCAGGACGAGGGCCAGCAGCACCAACAGGATCAGGAGCAGGACGCCTGCGATCTTCAGCAGGGTCAGCAGCAGCCAGCCCAGAGCCATCAGGACTCCCATCATGTCGCCGCCTCCCCTTCCTGATCTCCGCGCACCGGCGGCAGATCCGCCAGCGAGGAAAGGCCGAAGCACCGCAGGAAAACATCCGTGGTGCGGAAGCTCACCGGGTGGCCGGGCAGGTCGAGACGGCCCGCCTCCTCGATGAGGCCCTTCTGCAGCAAGCCGCTGACGCTGGACGAGGAGTCCACGCCGCGCACCTGTTCGATGAAGGCGCGGGAGACGGGCTGGTTGTAGGCGATGACCGTCAGCGTCTCCATGGCCGCCGGGCCGAGAGGCACCGAGCGTCTGGCGTCCAGCAGGCGGCGGATGCAGTCGGCCCACTCGGTCTTGGTGGCAAGCTGCCAGCGGGTATTCAGGTGCAGCAGGCACAGACCGCTGTCCTCCCGGGCGTAGCGCTCCCGCAGGGCTTCCAGCGCGGCTTCCACGCTGAGCTGCGGCAGCTGCACCGCCTGGGCCAGCTTGTCGGCACCAATGGGGTCGCCGCTGGCAAACAGCATGGCTTCCACGGCTGCACGGATCTGTTTCTGGTTCATTCCTTCTCCTTATCACGTTGGATGCGGCCCCGCTGCATGGTCAGCCGGCCCTCGTCGTCCAGCTTTACGCGGCCGCCGCGCACCAGCTCCAGCAGCGCCAGAAAGGTGGCCACGTTGGTGCTGCGGGTCTGCTGACGGCTGAACAGCTGGCTTATTTTTGCCGCTGTACCGGCAATCAGGTGCCGCAGAATGTACACCACCCGGCTCGTCACCGACACCATGGGCGCTGTGACCAGCGGCTCGAACTGCTGCTGGGTAGGCTCCCGGCGCAGCTTGGTGCGGCCGGAAAGAACGGCCCAGTAATCCGCCAGCACCTGCGGCGCATGGTGCAGGTCGTAGGTGTTATCGAATTCCATCTCCATGGGCGGACGCACAAAAACCGGCGCAGCTTCGGCCTTTTGGCGCAAAAGTGCAGCCATGCGGCGGCACTGGTCGTACTCGATCAGCTGGCCGGTGAACTCCTGCTTGAGCCGCTCGCCCTCTTCGCTGCGGGGCAAAAGCAGGTAGCTTTTCATCTCCACCAGCCGCGCGGCCATCTCGATGAAGGCGCTGGCGGCTTCCGGGTCCGGGTCGGCCCGCGCCACCGTGGCGGTGTACTGGTCGATCAGCTCCAGAATGGGGATGTTGTGCAGGTCCATCTTATGTTTGGCCACAAGCGCCAGCAATAATTCCAGCGGGCCGTCAAAATCTTCCAGATGGAAGGTCAATTCCTCTGCCACTCAGATCACCGCCCCAAGGCTGCTTGCATAAACGGCGTAGGCGATCTTATCGATATAGCCAGTGCCTGCGCCCAAAAGCGACCACACTACGTTGTTCAGGTAGTAGAGCGGCGTATCCAGAAAGCCGCCCCAAACCGCTGCCAGCATGACGATCATGATATATTTTTCGTACCGCATCAGGCCAAAGTAGATGCGCTGTGGCAGCACCACCAGCAGAATGCGGCTGCCGTCCAGCGGCGGCACCGGAATCAGGTTGAACACCGCAAGGCTGACGTTCATCAGCACCAGATAGCGCAGGAACATGGCAATGTAAATGGTAGCGTTATTGACCGGTGCCCAGTAGTACATTACCTTCCATGCCACCATGCCAAGGTAAGCCAGCACAAGGTTTGCCACAGGGCCTGCCAGCGCCGTAAGCGCCATGCCCCACTTGGGGTTTTTGAAGTTGCGGGGGTTGGTGGACACAGGCTTTGCCCAGCCCACGCCTGCAAACACCATGCACAGGGTGCCCAGCAGGTCAAAGTGCGCAAAGGGATTCAGTGAAAGACGCCCCTCGCGTTTGGCGGTGGCATCGCCCAGCAGCCATGCTGCCAGCGCATGGCCAGCCTCGTGGAACGGGATGGCCACCAGTGCCACCAGTGCGCGGATGATATAATAGGTTGCCTGTGCGGTCATGTAAATCTCCTGTCAAAACGAATTTCTTCCTTTATAATACTATTTTTTTGTGCCCTGCACAAGCCCCACAGCACCGGGAATGCAAAAAGCTGCAAGAAATTTTAAAAAAGGCTTGCTTTTTCTTTGTAACTCTGGTAAAATAGTCAAGCTGATTATTTTGATTCCATACTTCACTGTAGGAGGTGCAATTACCATGGCTAAGTGTGAATGCTGCGGCAAGGGTGTTACCTTTGGTATCAAGGTCTCTCACTCTCATCGCCGTTCCAACCGTACCTGGAAGCCGAATGTCCGTCGTGTCAAGGCGGTCGTGGAGGGCTCTCCCAAGTATGTCTACGCATGCTCCCGTTGCCTGCGCGCTGGCAAAGTTACCCGCGCTGTCTAATTTGGTGTATGTGGCCGGTCACTTTGTCGAGTGGCCGGCTTTTTTATTTGCCGCAAGGAGAGGAATAAAATGTCTTTGCCTGTTGATCCCATCATGCTGCTGAGCGTGGTGAACCTGAAACTGCGGGATCAGTATAAAGATCTCGATGCGCTGTGCGAAGATCTGGAGGCCGACAAGGCCGGTCTGTGCGCTAAGCTGCACGCTGTGGGCTACGATTACGACCCGCAGCGCAACCAGTTTGTCTGATTATAGCTTCCAAATCCGGCACCGGTGCGCAGCGACTGTGCCCGGGCCGGTGAATGATAAAATAAGGAGTGCTTGATTTATGATCCAGGGTACCTATTACAAAGAGTGGAGCACGGTTCTGGGCCGTGAGATGGAGTTTAAGATGTACGGCCATGCCGGTGTGCCGGTGCTGGCACTGCCCGCCCGCGGCGGCCGTTTTTATGACTGGGAGAACAACGGAATGCCCGACGCCATTGCCCAGCTGCTGAACGAGGGCAAGGTGCAGCTGTTCTGCGCAGATGCCATGGACGGCGAAGGCCTTTTGAACGGTGATCTGCCCCAGCGCCGCCGCGCCGAGCTGCAGGAGAAGTATTTCGTCTACCTGACCGCTGAGCTTGCTCCCCGTATTCTGACCCTGAACAACGCCAAAAAGGGCACCCGGATCTGGACTGCCGGTGTAGACTTGGGCGCTTACCACGCCGTCCACTGCCGTCTGCGCCGTCCCACCTTGTTTGCCGGTGCTGTGGGTATGGGCGGTATCTACGACCTGACCCGCTTCTGGGGCACCGACAGCGATGACATGGTGCTGCGCGGCGCTCCCCTTGCCTATTTGCAGGAGAACGGCATTGCCAACAAGCCTGCGCTGGCCAAGGCTGAGGAGAACAGCCTGATCCTCTGCGCCGGTCAGGGCGCCTACGAGGGCGATGCACTGGACGACACGCAGGCACTGGCCGATCTGCTGAAGGATCAGGGCATGCCCGCACATCTGGAGATCTGGGGCGGTGACGTATCCCACGACTGGTACTGGTGGGGCAAGATGTGGAGCCTGTTTGCACCGCGCATTCTGGAAGTAAAGTAAGAGCTTACAACGAGGGAAAGCCTGCGGGCTTCCCTCGTTTTCTTATGTGCAACGGTTTTGAATGACCCTCGCGTGCGCTCCGGCCATGTTCAGCGGAATTTCATCTTTTAATTTATGGTTCAGAAACGCCTGCGGCGTTTCCGAACCATTTTTTTGTCAGCTGTACTATTTATATTTCATTTCCTACTTGAATTGTCGGATATTATGTGCTATACTGCTATTGTAAGAAAATATACCCCATGGGGGTTTATGAAAGGAGCGATTCCGATATGGAAGAGACCAAAAAGCACTGTTGCTGCTGCGTTGATACGCCGGAAGCGGACGCTGCGGCAGATACCGCTGTCCCCTGCTGCTGCCGCCACAAAGTGCGCAGCCCGGAGGAACACAAAGCTCTGCTCAACCGGCTGAACCGTATTGAAGGACAGGTGCGCGGCATCCGCGGGATGTTGGAAAAGGACGCCTACTGTGTGGACATTCTGGTACAGGTGGCCGCAGCCAATGCGGCGCTGAACAGCTTTTCCCGGGAATTGCTGGCACAGCACATCGGCAGCTGCGTGGCGGATGACCTGCGTGCCGGCAGTGACGAAAAGCTGGAGGAGCTGCTCCGGCTGCTGCCCAAGCTGATGAAATGACCGCCCGCCGGGCAGACTGACCACAAGGAGAAACAACAATGGAACAATTCAACGTTACCGGCATGAGCTGCGCGGCCTGCTCTGCCCGGGTAGAAAAGGCCGTAAAGAGCGTGCCGGGCGTCACCGGCTGTTCGGTAAGCCTGCTGACCAACTCCATGGGCGTAGAAGGCACCGCTGAGGATGCCGCCATTATCCGTGCCGTAGAGCAGGCCGGTTACGGCGCAAGCCCCAAAAAAGCCGCCGCAGCGGCCAGCACCAGCGCAGAGCTGGATGCTCTAGCAGACCACGAAACGCCCAAGCTGAAACGGCGGCTCATCGCCTCGCTGGGCTTTTTGCTGGTGCTGATGTACTTTTCCATGGGGCACATGATGTGGGGCTGGCCGCTACCCCGTTGGTTTGACGGCAACCACATTGCCATGGGACTGGTACAGCTGTTGCTGGCAGGCATCGTGATGGTGATCAACCAAAAGTTTTTCATCAATGGCTTCAAAGGGCTGGTACACCGCTCCCCCAACATGGATACGCTGGTGGCTATGGGCTCGATGGCAAGCTTTGTGTGGAGTACCTACGCCCTGTTTGCCATGACCGATGCGCAGCTGCACGGCAACGAAGAACTTGTCATGCACTACATGATGGAGTTCTATTTTGAGTCTGCCGCCATGATTTTGACTCTCATTACCGTGGGCAAGATGCTGGAAGCGCGCTCCAAGGGCAAGACCACCGATGCGCTCAAAAGCCTGATGAAGCTTGCCCCCAAAACTGCCACCCTGCTGCAGGACGGTGCCGAGGTGACCGTACCCATTGAACAGGTGCAGAAAGAAGATATCTTTGTGGTGCGCCCGGGCGAGAACATCCCGGTGGACGGTATTGTGCTGGAGGGCAGCAGCGCCGTGAACGAGAGTGCCCTGACCGGCGAGAGCATCCCGGTGGACAAGGCCGTGGGCGATAAGGTAAGCGCCGCCACCACCAACCAGTCCGGCTATTTGCAGTGCCGCGCCACCCGCGTGGGCGAGGACACCACGCTGGCGCAGATCATCCGCATGGTCAGCGATGCCGCCGCCACCAAAGCCCCCATTGCAAAGATCGCCGATACCGTATCCGGCTTTTTCGTGCCTGCGGTCATCAGCATTGCGGTGGTCACCACCCTTGTCTGGCTGCTGCTGGGGCGGGATGTGGGCTACGCGCTGGCGCGGGGCATCTCGGTGCTGGTCATCAGCTGCCCCTGTGCGCTGGGTCTGGCAACGCCGGTGGCTATTATGGTGGGCAACGGTTTAGGCGCAAAGAACGGCATCCTGTTCAAGACCGCTGCGGCGCTGGAAGAAGCTGGCCGTACCCGCATCGTAGCGCTGGACAAGACCGGCACTATCACCTGCGGCGAGCCCACTGTCACCGACCTTCTGCCCGCTGCGGACGTGACCGAAACCGAGCTGCTCACGCTGGCTGCCGCGCTGGAGGGCCGCAGCGAGCACCCGCTGGCGCGGGCAGTGCTGGCCTATGCGGAGGAAAAGCAGCTGGAGCTGCCCTCTGTTACCGATTTTACCGCCCTGCCGGGCAACGGCCTTACCGCCAAGCTGGAGGGCAAGGAGATCTTTGGCGGCAATGCTGCCTTTATCGGTGCAAAGGTCGCTATCCCTGCTGCGCTGCAAACGCAGGCTGCTGCGCTGGCTGCACAGGGTAAAACTCCCCTCTTCTTTGGCGGCGCTCACCGTCTGCTGGGCGTTATCGCGGTTGCAGATACCATCAAGGAGGACAGCCCGCAGGCCATCCGGGAGCTGCGGAATATGGGCATCCGGGTGGTGATGCTGACCGGTGACAACCAGCGCACCGCCGAAGCCATTGGCCGGCAGGCCGGTGTGGACGAGGTGATTGCCGGGGTGCTGCCGGAGGGCAAAGAAGCTGTCATCCGGCAGCTGCAGAAGTACGGCAAGGTAGCCATGGTGGGCGACGGCATCAACGACGCCCCTGCTCTGACCCGCGCCGACACCGGCATTGCCATCGGCGCAGGCACGGACGTAGCCATTGACGCTGCGGACGTAGTGCTGATGAACTCCAAGCTTTCGGACGTGCCCGCCGCCATCCGGCTGAGCCGCGCTTCCCTGCGCAACATTCACGAAAACCTGTTCTGGGCATTCATCTACAACATCATCGGTATCCCGCTGGCAGCCGGTGTGTTCATTCCCTTGGGGCTGACGCTGAACCCCATGTTCGGCGCAGCTGCCATGAGCCTTTCCAGCTTCTGCGTGGTGAGCAACGCCTTGCGGCTGAACCTGTTTGACCTGCACAGCGCAAAGCGTGACCACCTGCCCAAACACGTCCCTGCCCTGCCCGCTGCCCTTGTGCAGCCCGCAGCGGAGGAAGATACAACTGCATCTAATCAAAAGGAGGAGACCGCTATGAAAAAGACCCTGACCGTTGAAGGCATGATGTGCCCCCACTGTGAAGCCCGCGTCAAGAAAGCGCTGGAGGCTCTGCCGCAGGTGGACGAGGCTGTTGTCAGCCACGAAGCCGGTACTGCCATCGTCACCCTGAACGCTGAAGTAGAGGATGAGGTGCTGAAGAAGGCCGTGGAGGCACAGGACTACCCTGTTACCGGCATTCAGTAAGGCGAAAATGCAAAAGGCAGCTGCGTAAATTTCTGCGCAGCTGCCTTTTTTGTAGCAGGACGATTCTGAATGCGCGCCGCGTTCGCTTTGCGCATCTTTAGAGGAAAAAAATATTTTATATTTGCAAGCGGGAGGGCGTTACCGGAAATGGCATCTTTACAGATAATAGTCAAATAGTCTGCCCACATCGAGAATTATATTTATAGCCGATTTTTCTAGGCCACAAGCCAACTTTCGGACTTTATGTGGGCAAAAGCAAAAAAAGAGGTCAGAACTGAACAAATCGGCGAGTTTTGCCCACAGTTTGCCCACCAAATAAAAAAATCTGTTCTCGACCATTAAAAACAGGCAAGAACAGATTTGAACATTTATTCTGTAAACAGCTTAATTTATTGCGTTATGTAGGGGGAAATCTGCGGAGTTTCTGCGCCGCTTTTTAAGCCTGAAACGTCAAAAAAGCCCGCTGCAAGGCAGAATGTCCTTGCAGCGGGCAGCATAGATAACTGGGGAACCCTTATCAGACTTCGGTGTTGAAGTAGCGCTTCAGCAGGCCCTCGAAACCGCGGCCGTGACGGGCTTCATCCTTTGCCATCTCGTGGACGGTGTCGTGGATGGCATCCAGATTCAGCGCCTTAGCCTTCTTGGCCAGATCCATCTTGCCGGCGCAGGCACCGCACTCGGCCTCGGCACGCATCATCAGGTTCTTCTTGGTGCTGTCGGTCACGACCTCGCCCAGCAGCTCTGCAAAGCGGGATGCGTGGTCTGCTTCCTCGTAGGCATAGCGCTTGTAAGCCTCAGCGATCTCGGGGTAGCCCTCGCGCTCTGCCACACGGGCCATGGCCAGGTACATACCGACTTCGCTGCACTCACCCTCAAAGTTTGCGCGCAGACCGTCAACGATCTCCTGCGGCACGCCCTCTGCCTTGCCGATGCCAACAACATGCTCGGTGACGTAGGTATTGCCGGTCTTCTCCACAAAAGCGGAAGCGGGAGCCTTGCAAACGGGGCACTGAGCGGGGATCTCACCCTCAGCGATATAACCACAAACGGTGCAAACGTATTTCTTCATAAGAATTTACCTCCATTCGATCTGTTAAAAATGATACAGGACGGAAACCACCCGCCTGTTGCTTCTATGCTGGGCAGCCGTGCTGCCGGGTATAGAAAGAGCCATGGAAGGGGGCTTTGTGTACTTCCCTTTCCATGGCTCTATTATAGCGAATAATTCCTAGTTAGTCAAGTATATTTTTAAGAATTATTCCTATTTATCAAAATCTGGCAGGATGCCCAAATTTCCTTATGGAAAACTGGACGCATTACCGGAATCAGACCTGCAGGTTGCCGCTGGTAGCAGCATCAGAACCGGCGGTAGCGTCAAACTCGTAGTCATTGCCGGGCAGGATGGCGTTGAGCAGAATGCCTGCAATCGCAGCCACAGCCAGACCGGACAGGTTGATGGTGACACTGCCAACGGTAAAGCCAACGCCGCCCACAGAGTTGAAGCCCAGTGCGCACACCAGAATGACAGCGGCCACGATCAGGTTGCGGCTGTTGGTAAAGTCCACGCGGTTCTCCACCACGTTGCGCACACCGATAGCGGAAATCATTCCGTACAGCACAAAGCTGATACCGCCGATGATGCCGGTGGGGATGGTGTTGATGACGGCCTCAAACTTGGGGCTGAAGCTCAGGATGATAGCCAGCACAGCGGCAATGCGGATGACCAGCGGGTCGTAGATCTTGCTCAGTGCCAGCACGCCGGTGTTCTCGCCGTAGGTGGTGTTGGCGGGGCCGCCCAGCAGACCAGCCATGGTGGTGGCCAGACCATCGCCCATCAGGGTGCGGTTCAGGCCGGGGTCATTGATGTAGTTGTGGCCGACGGTGGCGCTGATGGCAGCGATGTCGCCAACGTGCTCCATCATGGTAGCCAGTGCGATGGGGATAATGGTGAACAGCGCACTGATGAACTCCGGGCTGCCGTCAATGGCAAACAGACCCATAGCCTCTTTGTGCAGGGGGATGCCCAGCCAAGCGGCCTCGGAGATCTTCTGGAAATCCACTGCGCCGGTGACCAGTGCCACTGCGTAGGAGACCAGCACACCGATGAGGATGGGCAGGATCTTGACCATGCCCTTGCCCCAGATGTTGCACACGATGACAGTGCCCAGTGCCACAAAGGCCAGCAGCCAGTTGGACTGGCAGTTGGTGATAGCAGAGGGAGCAAGGATCAGACCGATGGAGATAATGATGGGGCCGGTGACCACCGGCGGGAAGAACTTCATGATGCGGCGGATGCCAAAGGTGGAGATCAGCAGGCTGGCCACCAGATAGACCAAACCCGAGAATGCAATGGCAGCGCAGGCATAGGGCAGCATCTTGGTGTTGGCAACGGTCAGGTTGCCATCGGCATCAGCCAGCATGGGAGCCACGATGGAGAAGCCGCCCAGATAGGCAAAGGACGAGCCGAGGAAGGCCGGGACCTTGCCCTTGGTGATGAAGTGGAACAGCAGCGTACCCAGACCTGCGCAGAGCAGGGTGGTCGAAACGCTCAGACCGGTGAGCAGGGGGACCAGCACGGTGGCACCGAACATGGCGAACAGATGCTGCAAGCCTAAAATCAGCATACGGGGGGTGCCCAGGGTGCGGGCGTCGGTCACGGCTTCCTGACCGAGGATGGGTTTCTTTTTCTCGTTCATGTTTTTCTCCTCTCGTAACACACAAATCTTCTATCTAAATTATATAAATAGACCAGGTTCCTGCGGCGGTCCGCAAACAGGCATAAAAATACCGGCTCCTATAGCCGGTCAAAAAAGGGAAATGGAAATGACGGGACCATGAATCCCGAAAATGGAGGAAACAGCGCTTCGCATATTCATACTGGACTGCATCATGGTGTTACCTCCTAAGAAATTTATCTGGTCCATTATACAGAAGCCGGTTCCGGATTGCAAGCCGTAATATCTATGATTGGAATAGAAGTTTTTTGCCGGAAATTGTCAAAAATCACAGAAGAGCAGCATTCGTGATGACCGGTTCCCGTTATTTGAGAGAACTGCTTCAGGCTTGCTGTAGCCCGAGATTGTCGATAAAGTGGTAGATTCTCCGCAACGGTAAGGTAGGGCAGCCGTTAGCGGCTCCGCCGCTTTACGGATGCCGCATACCCCTTGCGGGTGAAGGGTGTGCGCGGGACTACGCCCGCAGGCGTGTTTCGGAGCGCAACCGCCGCAAGGCGGCTCTT
>OGNI01001674.1_pt1 | contig 10413 bp, 9 predicted proteins | sample 1573421 | NCBI WGS metagenome assembly OGNI01 (sample SAMEA2581928, study PRJEB24529) | metagenome | biome: Human gut stool | place: China | collected 2011
GGACCCGGGGCTGGTGCTCATCAGCCGCCGCCCGCCCCAGCAGAAGTACACCAGCTTTGAGGAGTATATGGACGCCCACGGCGGTGCCACTGCACCCATTGAGGATCACAGCGAAGAAGTATGAGCCGGAACGAAGCCTTTGCCCCGTGGCAGTGCCCCCTGTGCGGCGGCGCGCTGCAAGGGGAGAATGACCTGAAATGTGAAAAAGGCCACTGTTTTGACCGCGCCCGGGAGGGCTACTGGCATCTTTTGCCGGTGCAGAGTATGCGAACCAAAGCCCCCGGGGACAGCAAGGAGATGGTAGCTGCCCGCCGCGCCTTCCTGAACGCCGGATATTACGGCATTTTCGGGCAGGCGCTGGGGGAGTTGTGCCTTACCCACGGCGTGCCCGCCGCGAAGGACGCCCCGCTGCATCTGCTGGACGCAGGCTGCGGCGAGGGCTGGTACGACCGCTGCATCGCGCAGCAGTTCGCGGCGGCAGAAAAGCCGTTGCAGCTGGCCGGGTTCGATATCGCAAAGCCCGCGGTGCGGTTGGCGGCAAAGGCGCTGCCCGCCGCGCAGTATGCGGTGGCGTCCAGCTTCAGCCAGCCGGTGCGCACCGGCTGGGCAGATGTGCTGCTGAACTGTTTTTCGCCCTTTGCGCAGGAGGAGTTCAGCCGGGTGCTGCGCCCGGGCGGGCACATGATCTACGTCGTGCCGGGGGCAGAGCATCTGTACCAGATGAAGGCCGTGCTCTACGAAAAGCCCTACAAAAACCCGGTGCAGCAGGTGGAGTACCCGGGCTTCCGCGCCATTGATGAGCGTGAGGTGCAGGGAACCATCACCGTGCCCGCCGCCCAGCTGGAAGCCCTGTTTGCCATGACCCCCTACTACTGGAAAACGCCCCGCGACGGTGCCGCCCGCCTTGCGGCTCTGCCGCAGCTCACCACAACCATCGCTTTCCGCTTTCTGGTGTTTGAAAAGCTGTAATAAGATAAAAAGGACTGCCGTGCAGAGTGCATGGCAGTCCTTTTTTGTACCCATTCTCATGCTTGTTGATTTTCACAAGAACTGACATACTAATATATCAATTTCACACAAAAACAACAAAATCTATTTACAAGCTCGTTATATTGTGGTACGATTTGTGCAGATTTCGATGGCATAATACAACTGGAATGTCTATCGGGCCCGGCAGCAGGGCGTTTGCTGCACAGCTTTGGGCGGCTTTGCTCTGCACAAATGAGCCGTCTGCATTTAAAAGGAGAAATGATGATGAACAGAAGAGACTTTATGAAGCTTTCTGCCGCTTCTGCTGTGACCATGGGCGCAGTGGCTGGCATGGCGCCCGCATCCTTTGCTGAAAACGCTGGCGTGCACACCGATGCTGAGGTGCAGGCCATGGTGGCAGAGGAACTCCGTCTCTCCCGCGAGGTGGCCTTTTATCCGGCTGCTTTCCGGGGTGATTTTGACAAGTTCTATGTGCTGTTCCACAAGCTGTCCCGTGCTCAGTACGAGAAGGTGGACGGTGCACCTGTGCCCGGTATCAACGCCTCCCACTACGATATGTGTGTTGCTCTGACCAATGCCCGCAAGGCGCTGCGCCAGATCAAGGACCCCAAGAGCACCGTTTGGGAAATTTGGGGAGATCAGATGGCCGTGGAATCTCCGCTGCCCACCAACTGGGAAAATTGCTACGATAACGAGGGCTTCCGTCCCTTCCTGAACCCGTACTTGCTGCGAGATCAGGGCAAGGTGAAGGGCAACGTGATCATTATTGCAGGCGGCGGCAGCACCCACCGCAACAACGTGGTGGAAGGCTACCCGGTGGCCGAGTTCTTCAACAAGAACGGCTACAACGCCTTTGTGCTGCAGCGCCGCGTCAACCCTTATGCCGCTGTGGATCAGCAGCTGGATCTGGCCCGTGCTATCCGCTACATCCGCCACAACGCCTCTGAAAAACACATCGGCAAGACCGATATCATGATCGCTGTGGGCTTCTCTGCCGGCGGCATGAATGTAATGCAGGTGGTGGCCGACCAGTTCGGCACTACGAATACCCCGGATAAGGTCTACCCCAGCTACGTCTGCGATGCTGTGGACCATGAGAGCGCTGACCTGAATGTGGCGATTCCCATCTACGGACTGTTCGTCACTGGTCTGAACTTCACGAAGAACCCCAACCTGCCTCCGGTCTTTGGTGTTGTGGGTCAGAAAGATGGCCTGAGTGCGATGATGCTGCCCTCTCTGCCGGAGTGCGCAAATATCTTCACGGACTTCAGCTTCTATCTGGCACCTGATGCGCCCCACGGTGTGGGTCTGGGCACTGGCACCAAGGGCTATGTGGACTACTACACCCAGATCGCCCAGTGGCCGGATATGGCTGTCAACTTCATCGAGAGCCGTCTGGGGCTGATGGAAAAGAAGATCGACATGGACTCCGTGGGCTTTGCATGGTAAGCTGCCCCGACAGGAGTACCTGAAAAACAACGACCCGCCGCATCTCTTTCAGTGCGGCGGGTCGTTGTTTGTAAAAATGTTATGTATGATACTCCAGCCACTTGCCCTTCCACGCATACAGGATCATGAGCAATGCGCCCAGACCCCAGCTGACGGGGTAGAGGATGAACACGCCCTCGATGCCGGAGAAGAAGGGCAGCAGAAACTGGATCCACACCACCCGGAACAGGCACAGCGAGACCAGCAGCACCACCATGGGCGGGATGCTGGCACCGGTGCCGCGCACGGCACCGGCAAGGCCGTGCAGGATGCTGAGCAGGAAGTAGAACGGACAGAACCACCGCATAGCCAGCTTGCCGTAGGTGACTACGGCCTCGTCGGCGGTGAACAGGTGCAGAATGGCGTCCTGTCCGGCCAATAGCGCCGCGCCGGTGCAAAGGGTGTAGATGACCCCAATAGCAAGGGTGACCCACACCGAGCGCTTTACCCGGTCCAGACGCCCCGCGCCGTAGTTCTGCCCCACAAAGGTGGTAGCTGCCATGCTGATGCTGCTCACCGGCAGGATGTTGAAGCCATCGATCTTCATGTAGGCTGCAAAGCCCGCCATGGCGGCGGCGCCGTAGCTGTTCACGCTGGCCTGCACCAGCACGTTGGAAAAGGAGATGACCATGTTCTGGATGCCGGTGGGCAGGCCCACCCGGATGATGCGGCCTGCCATTTTGCGGTGCAGCCGGATGGCGGAAAGCTTCACCCGGCAGGCGTCCTCGCTTTTCATCAAAAAGCGCAGGCTCAGCACGCAGGACACCAGCTGGCTTAAGTCGGTAGCGATGGCAGCGCCCGCCACCCCCATCCGCAGCCCCACGATGAACACAAAGTCCAGCACGATGTTGGTCACCGACGCCCATGCCAGATACACCAGCGAGCGGCGGGAGTTGCCGGCGGCGTTCAGGATGCCGGCGGTCATGTTATACACCACGCTGAACAGCACCCCGCCAAAGTAGATGCGGATATAGGTCACAGCGTCGGCCAGCACCTCGGCGGGGGTGTTCATGGCCACCAGCAAAGCGCGCCCGCAGGCAACGCCGCCCACCGTCAGCAAAAGCCCCATGACCACCGCAATGGCAAGGGAGGTGTGCACCGCCTCGCGGGTCTCCTTGTGGTCGCCCGCGCCCAGATACTGCGACACCACCACGCCCGCGCCCACGGCAAGCCCCTGACTGAAGCCGATGAGCAAGTAGATGGGCGACCCGCTGGAGCCCACGGCGGCAAGGGCATTGCTGCCCACAAAATTGCCCACGATGATGCTGTCGGCGGTGTTGTACATCTGCTGCAGCAGGTTGCCGAAGATCAGCGGCAGGGCAAACAGCAGCAGGCTTTTTACAATGCTGCCCTCGGTCATAAGGGTAGCGGTATTCCGTGTTTTTACGGCGGCCATGGGGCTCCTCCTCTCAGCGCAAAAAATCGCTTGTACCCCTTAGCATAGCACAAACCCCGCCCCGGGACAAGGGGGCGTCTCCCCCGAAAGCGTCCTCGCCCTCTCCGTCATCGCTGCGCGACTGCTCCCGGTTACGACACCACTTGTGAAAAAGGGGTTCTGAAAAGCCCGCAGGCTTTTCAGAACCCACAAATTAAAAATCTTTTTTCCGCTGATGATGCGCAGAGCAACGCGGAGCGCATTTTAAATCGTTTCGCCCGCCGACAACAGCGGCGGCACGGCGCTGCCGTGCAGCTTGCGGGCGAGGTAGTTTTGGGTGATCTTCACCACCGTACCGGACAGCGCAATTACGCCGATGAGGTTCGGCAGCATCATCAGGCCATTGAAGGTGTCGGAAAGCGTCCACGCAAGGTCCAGCCGCATCACCGCGCCTACCGGCATCAGCGCCACGAACAGCACCCGGTAAAATGTCCCAGCCCCCGCGCCGAAGAGATACTCCACGGCTTTGCAGCCGTAGCAGCTCCAGCCAAGAGTGGTGGAGTAGGCGAACAGCAGGATGCACACTGCGATGAGCTTTGACCCCAGCGTGCCAAACACGGCGTCAAAGGCCTGCCCAACCAGCGCACTGCCCGCCGCCCCGGCGGCAATGCGCCCGGTGTCCAGATCCACAAAGCCGGAGGTCAGCACCACCAGCGCCGTCAGGGTGCACACCACCATGGTGTCCGCAAACACCTCAAAAATGCCCCACATGCCCTGCTGCACCGGCTCCTTTACGTTGGAAGCCGCGTGCACCATCACCGAGGAGCCAAGCCCGGCCTCGTTGGAAAAAGCACCCCGCTTAAAGCCCCATGTGACCGCCTGGGACAGCCCGTAGCCTACGATGCCCCCACCGGCGGCGCGCAGCCCGAACGCGCCCTTTACGATGGCGGCAAGCGCCGCCGGGACAGCGGTGATATGCACCCCCACCACGGTGAGCGCACCCACGATGTACAGCAGTGCCATGGCGGGGACAAGCCTTTCTGCCACAGCGGCCACCCGCTTGAGCCCGCCCAGCAAGATCACCGCCGACACTGCCGCCAGCACTGCGCCGGTGACGGCCTCCGGCACGCCGAAGGCCGCCTGCAGATTGCCCGCGATGGAATTGAGCTGGCTCAGGTTGCCGATGCCAAAGCTTGCCAGCGCACAGAACGCGGCAAACAGCACCGCCAGCACCCGCCCCGGTTTGCCGCCAAGGCCGTCCCGCAGGTAGTACATCGGCCCGCCGCGCCAGCCGCCCGCCGGGTCTTTGCGGCGGTAGTAGATGCCCAGCACGTTCTCGGCGTAGCTGGTCATCATGCCCAGCAGCGCCATGACCCACATCCAGAACACCGCCCCCGCCCCGCCGGAAAGGATGGCGGTGGCCACCCCCACAAGGTTGCCGGTGCCGATGGTGGACGCCAGCGCGGTGCACAGGCTCTGAAACTGGCTGATGGCCTGTTCCTCACGGGCGGTATGGGCGGTGACGCTCCGGTCGGTCAGGATAGCACCGAGGGTGTGCCGCATCCAGTAGCCCCACCGCCGCAGCTGGAAGCCCCCGGTGTGCACCGTCAGCAGCAGCCCGGTGCCGAAGAGCAGCCCCAGCCCCACCGGCCCCCACACGATGCCGTTCACGGCCTCGATTCCCCGCATGAACCGCTCTGGCATCCCATCCCCCCTTTTTACCGTATCCTATGCAGCAGCCTTAGTCCTCATGCGGTGCGGAGGGCTTTTCGGGGTCGGGGACGGGAAGGGGTTCCAGCGTCAGCCAGAAGTCCTCCGGTTCCTCGCGGTCTTTTTCGTTGGGTTTTTCCGTTTGATCCATACTGCATCCCTGCCTTTCTGCATAAAGGGTCGCCCGGTGGGCTATGCTTTATGCACAAAAAGGAGGCAGAGCCATGAAACACGCAAAACGCAGCGGCTGGCGTCCCTTCTGGGCGGCGCTGTGCGCCGCCCTGCTGGTGCTGCTGCCGCTGGTGGGCGGCACGGTGCTGCTCAGCCGCGCCCAGCTGCGCAGCAGCCTGCGGCAGGCCGCAAAAAGCCAGAGCGGGGTGCCCGTCCGTCTGCCCAAAGCCGCTGACCAGTGCACCGTGCTGCTGTGCGTGGCAGACGAGACCCCGGGCTTTGTGCTGGCCTACCTGAACGCCGGGCAGAACTGCATCCATCTGCTGGCGGTGCCCGCCGCGCTGGAAGTGCCCTTTGGGGGCAAGAACGTCCCTCTTGCGGACTGTTACGCCGCCGCAGGACCCGCCCGCTGCCGGGAGGCGCTGGGCGAGGTGTTCGCCCTGCCGGAGGATACCGACTATCTTGCCATCGCCCCAGCGGTGCTGACAAAGCTTGCGGCGCGGTACGGCGCAGTGCGGGTGGGCTTTACCGGGGCCCTCACACCGGAGCAGTTGGCGCGGTACGGCAAAGGCACCGGGGTGCAGGGCATCTCCGCCGCCGATGCTCACAGCTTTTTAGCGGCGCTGGATGCCGACACTTCTCTTTCGCCCCGGCGCACCGCCGCCGCCCGGGCGGCGGTATGGGATGCGTTTTTCCGGCAGGCGCTGGAGCTGCTGCCCACCACCCTGCCGCAGGGTCTGCGGGAGGTGAGCGGCAGTCTGCTGACCAGCCTGACCGCCGTAGACCTTGCTACACTGGAACGCACGCTGGAATTTTTAGCCACCAGCGCCGAGCCGGTGGATATCACCGCTGACGCCCTGCCCGGGGACTGGGCAGGCGGGCACTATACGGTGTCTGATGCCTCCCGGGCGGCGGTGCAGAGCTTTTTCAACCTCTCCCCGGCGGCGGCGCAGTCCGCGTCCGGCAGTGAGCCATAACCCAGCACCAGCGTCCCGGCGGCAGAATGCGCCGTGCCGGTCAGGTCGTAGTCGCTCAGTAGGGAACAGCGCACCCCGTACTGCCGGGCAGCAGCCCGCAGGGCGGCGTCCGGCGGCGGGTCTTTCAGCTGTGCCAGCAGGTGCAGGCCGGTGTGCAGCCCCGCAAGGGTCAGCTCCTCCGGTGCAAAGGAGGTGCGCAGCGCCGCCACCAGTGCATCCCGCCGGGCTTTGTAGGCGGTGCGCTCCCGCGCTAAGTGCCGGGTGAAATACCCCCCGGTGATAAAGCGCGCCAAGGTCTGCTGCTCAAACCGCCCTACCGTGCCGGAGTACAGCCGGTACTTGGCCTGCCACGCGCCCAGCAGCTGCCGGGGCAGCACCATGTAGGCAATGCGGATGCCCGGGGCAAGGCTGCGGGAGCAGGTGGACAGATACACCACCGGGCCGTCTGCGCCCGCCATGCCCTGCAAGCTGGGCAGCGGGCGGGTGTCAAAACGGAACTCGGAGTCGTAGTCGTCCTCAATGATGTACCGCCGTCCCGGGGCGCGGGCCGCCCAGTGCAGCAGCTCCGCCCGGCGTCCGGCGGGCATGGTGACCCCGGTGGGGAACTGGTGGCTGGGGGTGACGTAGCACACCGCCGCATCGCTGGCGGAAAGGGCGGTCAGCGACAGCCCATCCGCGTCCACCGGCAGGCAGCGGCAGGATACGCCGTTGTTTTCCAGCACCTGCCGGGCGCGGGGGTAGCCGGGGGTCTCCACGGCAGCGGGGCCGGGCAGAAGCGGGGCCAGCAGCCCCAGCAGATATTCCAGCCCTGCGCCCACCACCAGCTGTTCCGGGTCGCACTGCACGCCCCGGTACTCGGCCAGATACCCTGCCAGCGCCTGCCGCAGGGCGGCATCGCCCCGGGCATCCCCGGGGGTGAGCAGCTCCGGCGCGGAATAGAGCAGTTCCTTTTGCAGCCGCGCCCATGTGCGGAAGGGGAACAGCCCCGGGTCCACGCCCCGGGTGGAAAGGTCGTATCGCATCGGCAGCACAGGCGGTTCCGGTTTTGGCGGTGCGGGCTGTTCCGGCCCGCCGGCAGGCCGGGACGGCAGGGCCAGATATTCCTGTACATAAAAGCCGCTGCGCTCCCGCGCTTCCAGATAGCCCTCCGCCGCCAACATCTGATAGGCCGCGTCCACCGTGTTCACCGAGACCGACAGCTCCGCCGCCAGCCGCCGCTTGCCGGGCATCCGGGTGCCTGCCGTCAGGGTGCCCGCCCGCATCTCGGCGGCAAGGCTGCGGTAGAGCTGCTCGTACAGCGGCACCGCCGAAGCCGGGTCCAGTGCCGTGGTCAGATGTACCATAGAATGTCCCTCCCATCTGGGCATTGCGTCAAACTGACCCCATAAAAAAACTTTGTTCTGGGTATTTTCATGGGGTCAGTTCTGCGTATAATAGGAGCATACCCGCCGGACACCCAAATGTCAAGTAGTTTTGTGGGGTTATCGGCGCGATTGGAGGGAAAGTATCATGTCTACTACTGCAATGTGGCTGCTGCTGGCAGTCGTCGTTATCCTGATCCTGTTTTTCAGTGTGCTGTACAAGCGCCGCTTTACAGTGCACGAGCTGGCGCTTACCGGCGTGATGGCTGCGCTGAGCCTTGTGGCCTACCTGTTCTTCCGCATCCCCTTCTACGGCGGCTCCTCGTTCCATCTGGGCAACACCTTTACCGCCCTGACGGCGCTGCTGCTGGACGGTGTATCCGGCGGTCTGGCGGGTGCCATCGGTCTGGCGCTGGCGGATATCCTTGCCGGTGACCCGGGCTACGCTATTACCACCTTCGTGCTCAAGTTCATCATCGGCATCACCTGCGGTGCCGTGGCACATAAGGTGTTCAAGCTGCGGGATCAGGACCGTCACAGTGCCGGGTATCTGGTCAAGGTGATCGTCTCTGCGGGTTCCGGTCTGCTGCTGAACGTGTTCACCGACCCCTTCCTTGGCTACTTCCGCAACGTGTACATCTTTGGGCAGGAGTACACCGTGGCACAGGCGCTGACCAAGATCGCCGGCGGCGTCACCTTTGTGAACAGTGTGGCTTCCACTGCCTGCGCCGTGGTGCTGTATCTGGCACTGCGCCCCGCACTGGAGCGTGCAAAGCTGCTTTCCAAGGGCGAGAACAAAACTGCCTGATTTAGAGAATAAAAGGGACGAGGGAAAGCCCGCGGGCTTTCCCTCGTCCCTTTTCTGTTACCGTTTTCGGCTGCAAAGGTGCTTTGCGGCGTCCCGCCCGGCGGCAAGGCCGCTGCCGAACGCCCAGTGCAGGTTGAAGCCGCCGCAACTTCCGGCGCAGTCCAACGTTTCCCCCACAAAGTACAGCCCCGGACAGCCCTTGAACTGGAAGGTCGGTTCCACCTCGGTCAGGGCAAGCCCGCCGCCGGTGGTCTGCGCCTGCCGCCAGCCGCAGGGGGTAAGCCCCTCGAACCGCCAGTGCTTGGCGGTGTGGGCAAGGGGCTGCATCTGCTTGACCGAGCGGTTGTTGGGCATATTGGCGGCTTCCCAGAGGGCGTAGCCCAGCTTGACGTTCAACAGCCCTGTCCAGAACCCGGCAAGGGTGTCGGATGCGGTTTGGATAGCGTGCCGGGCAAGCAGACGGGTCAGGTCTATCTCGCTCAGCTCCGGGAACAGGTCAAGTTCCACGACAGGGTCTCTCAGCCTGCGCCCGGGGGCAAGCAGGCCGGACAGCTGCATGATGCAGATGCCGGAAAGCCCGTAGTCGGTGAACTGCACTTCGCCCATTTCTTCAGCCAGCACCCGGTCGCCGTCCAGCAGGCGGGCGGCGGCTTTGGCGCGGATGCCCGCAAGGCTCTTGTTCGGCCTTGCACATTGCAGGGCGGTCAGGCAGGGGTAAAGCGGACGCATCTGCCCGCCGCAGGCGGCGGCAAAGCGGGTGCCGAAGCCGTCCGTGCCGAACTGCGGCCCGGCGGCGCCGCCCATGGCGCAGATAACGGCATCTGCCCGCAGGCTTTCCATATCGCCCTCGGGGTTTGCAAATTGTACGGCGTAGCCGCCCTTGCTCTGCCGCAGGGTGCTTACCGTGCAGCCGGTGCGCAGCTGCACCTTGTGCCGCTGCAAATGCAGCTCCAGCAGTGCCAGCACGTCTGCCGCCTGATTGGAATAGGGGTACACCCGCCCGGCCTCGTCGGTGCGGGGGTAGAGGCCGAGGCTCTCGAACCACGCCAGCGGCGCAGCCTCGTCCACGGCGCTCAGCAGGCGGCGCAGGGCTTTGGGGCTGCTGGTGAAATACCGCTCCGGCGTGATGTCCCGGTTGTCGAGATTGCAGCGCCCGTTGCCGGTGGCCAGAAGCTTTTTGCCCACCTTCGCGTTTTTGTCCAGCACGGTGATGCGTGCGCGGCCCTCTGCGGTCTGTGCTGCCGCCAGCGCAGCGGCCAGACCGGCTGCGCCGCCGCCCAAAATCAAAATCTGCTGCATCCTCTGCCCATCCTTTCTGTAATAAATTTATTGTATCATAGCCGCCCCTGTTTGGCAAACACAGGGCGGGCAGGTGTATATTTCCCTTCCGCTTCCACATAATAACTACACAGCATGGGAAAATGCAGAATGGGAAGGATGGTACACAGATGAAAGCAACCGGAATCGTCCGCCGCATCGATGAGCTGGGCCGGGTGGTCATCCCGAAGGAGATACGCCGCACCCAGCGTATCC
>OGNI01001676.1_pt1 | contig 10410 bp, 5 predicted proteins | sample 1573421 | NCBI WGS metagenome assembly OGNI01 (sample SAMEA2581928, study PRJEB24529) | metagenome | biome: Human gut stool | place: China | collected 2011
ATCAGTCGGCATCGAAATCAAGATTGTCTTGCGATTGATTGATTCGGGATGAGATACTGGGTTTTCGTTGTTATTCAATGCTTTCGAAAGTTGCCCGTCATCCAGTTTCAGGAATGTACCGCTCTGATTGATGACTGTAGAAGCGAAGTTACGAATATCTGTATCCGTAAGCAGTACCTTTTGCAACTGTTGCAGCACGTTCAGCCCTAAAATCTTGTCGTTCTGATAATCCTGATCGTGTTTTTCACGAATCTTCGGACTCAACTCCGTATCGAATATATCAAAGATAGCATCTTCGGAAGTAGTGGCAGCCAGCTCGCTGAAGTGGGCATAATTACGGTTGCCTGTAATAGCCTTACGGATGTTTCCCGACCAGGTTTCCTGTTGGTTCTTATCCAGGATCAATGCCTGTTCGAGCTTGAGCATTTTCTCATCTTCACTGACTTCTACAATAGCACTCGACAAATCGGCTATTCCTTTGGTGTTCTTATTACGGTCGGCAATACGTTTTTCTGCAGCATCCATTGACACCAGCAACACACCGATGAACTGACTTACTTCAGCACTGAATTCTTCGAACGCAGCACGTAACTTACCCAGCAACTTACCTTCAAATTCATAAGCAACACGTTGGGTACGCAACGTATAGAGATCTTTCATTATCATCTGATGATCGGAGTAGAGAGGGGGGAACGTCCGGTAGCACGCTGCAACAACGACAAGTGATTATAGTCGTAATTGTTAGCATCCGCATCGTCCTCATTCACCTTGATCTTTTCATCCACTCCGGCAATATCAGTTTCGATCTTCTCTTTGCGGTCTTTTATGTAAGTCAATACAGTATCACAGATATTCAGCAAATCCTCCAAGGAAAGGGTGCCCTCATACCATTTTGTATATAGATTCTTCTCTATACGTTCAATAATATATTGTGCCTGTTCCTTCAACAACTGGTCGTTGCTCTTGTCCTGATAGTAAACTTCTACTCCCTGTTTATTACGGAAAGCATTCTTATATGTATCCGCACAGATACTTTCAAGGAATCTCAATGGTTCCGGGTCTACCGCTTTGGCATCATCATAAGAATAGCTGTTGGTAATATCACTCCAGAAATTTTCTATCTTGCTGCAATACTTATCTGTATCGAATATCTTCTCTTCCAACATCAAATGACTATCATCCAGCAACCAGTCGCGCAAGTTCTTGTCATTGATATATAACTCACGATAATCCTTACGAACCGATTCCTGTACAAAGCCGAAATCATCCTTGAAGTTATTATATTGCATTTGCCAGAGAACACGTTCACCTACGGTATAAGTGATATGTTCCAGTATTCGTTTTTCGGGATAAATAATGCGTTTGATACCGAATGTATTGATTGCTTTCGTACGGGCACGTTCCTTATCCGTCCCTTTCGACTTTTCGCTATACTCCACACAGAAGTCGTTGATATTCTCCAAACTGAAAGAACGCAGAAGGTCATCAGTCGTACCATGCTTCTCTTCCAGAAACAGACGGAAATAAACGGTATCCGCCAACAACTGTGGCAATTCTGTAAACGAATTGACTACCACGCCATTTTCATTCACATTAGAGTAAAGCATCAAACCGAACTGCTTATTAGGAGTAAAGTCCAACTCTATGTTCTCTTCCCCACGAATAACGTCCGAAGGAACAAAACGTCCGATATTCAGCGCACTCAACTCTTTCAATGCAGCATAACCATTCTGATGGTAGCGTCCGGCCTGACATCCGGCAGGAATATCCAATTCAGGCACCATGGCATAAACCATAATGTTAGCATGCTTATAAGTCTCTTGTGCACGGGTTTGAGCAACAACATCAATAAAGCAGAAAGATACTTGTTGCAATTTGCAGCAAAAAGAATTCGTCCTGCACGACGTTTCTGTCCGGCAGCTTGCCCCACTTCCCCCAACGTATTCTTCATTGAAGCACCATTCTTCACAATAGTCTTCAATCCGGGATAATTGGATACATTATCCAGAATCTGTTTCAAGTCCACCGACTTAATATCCACAAACTCACTTTCCGTAAACGAAGCATCCTTCCCCATCACACGGAAAGAAGGATCACCCGGCGTCATCATCTCACGCGTAGAATCGACATATACAAAACCGATAGACAGTTTGTCTCGTTCTTCATCATTGGGAAATTCCTGATAAATGCGTTTACGAATGGCCTTCAGTACTTTACCGCCTGTACCGCCTACACCAACCAAGATGTGGTTAGGACTTTTCGGGTCTAATGTTTCCATAATATCATTTAGTATTTATAATTGTTTTCTTATAATCTTTATCTGCGCCGCGGACGATGCGAACGGCTCGTATGCTGCGTAGTCCGATGACGGGTAGAAGCTGATGCCCCTCGTTGTCCCTGTCGATTACGACCATTTCCTGTCAATGCTGGCAAGGCAGCCACCACGAAACATATCATTACTCCGCCTAATGCCCATGCCGCACGTCGCCACATAAAGCCATTGATGATGCTATTAATAAGAGAAAGCGCCGAGGTTTTCTGATCTGATACTTCGTCCACTTTCGTTCCGACTTTATCAAGATAAGGTTTTAAAACAGGATAGGTCGTTTCAATATTATTCCAATCGACCTTTCCACTAACAGTATTACTTAGGCCAGTAATGTCTTCAACTACTCCTTTTACTTTTCCGGCACCAATAATTGCCGTAAACTGAAAGGAAAGAAAGAAGAGAAGAAAAAGTCCCATCAATCCAATCAACCACTTTGGGGTGTCCATTAGTTCATTTATCAGATACACGACAAGAATCGTAACTACAATTCCCGCCAGTATTCCCCCAAAGAGCGTAACAATAAAACTTAGTATACCCATATGGACTGTTTTTCCGGTCTATAAATTCCACTGATTCAACCTGTTCATTAGATACAAAAAAAGCGCAGGAATTTGTTTCATTATTCGTCTTCATCTTTTAAGTACACATACCACTCTTTAATAGACAAAGCTAGATCTATCAATACAGAAATATTTACATTTAAGCTCAAAAAAAAGTTAAAGACGACTACTAAAAACGCTTTTCTGAAATTTCGCCAGCCCTCCTACAGCTTAGCGAGATGTTGCAAAAGTAATTGTTTTATCAAAAGATGCAAATTTTCAAAGAGTTTTTTAGTCATCTATCAAAAGTTTACTAAAATCAAGCATTTTGACAACAATAAAAAGATACCGGACTTCGTTTTGTTGAAACCATAACGTCCGTTTATTAATATATTAGATTGGGAAAATATAAGAATAAAAAGCTACCTTTGCAACCGTTTCCTCTGTTTGACTGTTATTCATATAAAAAAATTGTAGATTAATCAATATCAACATGGACAAAAGTAAAAATCTGCGTGGTCATCTGTTTGCACTTACAGCAAACGTCATGTGGGGATTGATGTCTCCCATCGGTAAGTCGGCTCTTCAAGAGTTTTCCGCTATTTCAGTTACCACGTTCCGCATGGTGGGAGCAGCCGCCGCTTTCTGGCTACTTTCTATATTTTGCAAACAGGAACATGTGAACCATCAGGATATGCTGAAAATCTTCTTTGCTTCACTGTTTGCGCTAGTATTCAATCAAGGAGTGTTCATCTTCGGGCTTTCTATGACTTCTCCTATTGATGCTTCTATCGTAACTACCACTCTACCGATTGTAACAATGGTTGTAGCAGCTATCTATTTAAAAGAACCGGTGACAAATAAAAAAGTACTGGGAATTTTTATAGGTGCTATGGGAGCGCTCATTCTCATTATGAGCAGCCAGGCAGGAAGCAACGGAAATGGAAGCCTGATTGGTGACTTGCTTTGTCTCGTTGCACAAATCAGTTTTTCCATATACCTGACTGTATTCAAAGGATTGTCTCAACGATATTCGGCAGTAACGATTAATAAATGGATGTTCATATATGCTTCAATGTGTTACATTCCGTTCTCCTATTATGATATTTCTACGATTCAATGGACTTCTATTTCCACTGTCGCCATTCTACAGGTACTTTATGTCGTATTAGGAGGTAGTTTCCTCGCGTATCTCTGCATTATGACTGCACAGAGGCTGCTCCGTCCTACGGTAGTCAGTATGTACAATTATATGCAACCGATCGTGGCTACGATTGCAGCAATCGCGATGGGTATCGGAAGTTTCGGCTGGGAGAAAGGGATTGCTATCGCACTTGTATTCCTAGGAGTATATATTGTGACTCAAAGTAAATCGAGAGCTGATCTTGAAAAAGCAGAAAAGCCTCATTAATAGTACAAGCGGGTAGAAAGACTGACGTTTCCTACCCGCTTATGCTAAATGTATTCTCTAAGAATCAGAATTTTATTATCATTTAAAGTCTCATTTCAAATCCTCAAAATAAGTATCGAGCAGACTTCTTGCAGCTATAAACGAAGTCAGGTTGCCTTTCAATACCTGCTGTTCTTTTTCTAAGAGCATCGCTTCAATCTTCGGATTATGATAAAAGCTGTCACGAAGTTGTTCATTGATGCTTTCATACATCCAATATTTACTTTGCTCATTGCGGCGATATTCAAAATAGCCGTTTTCTTTCACGAAGTCAATGTATTCGTAAATCATATCCCAGACCTCCTTTACTCCCAGGTTATAAAAACCGGAGTAAGTCAATACTTTGGGAATCCATCCGGATTCAGGCGCAGGAAACAGATGTAATGCATTACGGAATTGAGTGGCAGCCAACTTGGCACGTTCCAGATTATCTCCATCGGCCTTATTGATAACGATACCATCCGCCATCTCCATAATACCACGCTTAATCCCTTGCAGTTCATCGCCCGTACCGGACAACTGAATCAACAGGAAAAAATCAACCATCGAGTGAACAGCCGTTTCGCTCTGTCCCACTCCTACGGTCTCCACAAAAATCTTATCGAATCCGGCAGCTTCACAAAGAATAATCGTCTCACGTGTTTTGCGTGCCACTCCTCCCAAAGAACCGGCTGACGGACTAGGGCGGATGAACGATTTAGGATGTACGGAAAGCTGCTCCATACGGGTTTTATCGCCCAAGATACTGCCTTTACTACGCTCACTACTAGGGTCGATGGCCAATACCGCCAGTTTGCCCCCCTTTTCGAGCACGTGCAGACCGAATACATCTATGGATGTACTCTTTCCCGCACCGGGAACGCCGCTGATACCAATCCGTATCGAATTACCGGAAAATGGCAGACACTTCTCAATGATTTCCTGTGAGACAGCCTGATGTTCAGGCTTTACGCTTTCCACCAATGTCACAGCCTGACTCAATATAGTGACATCACCTTTTACGATACCTTCTACAAACTCTGCTACTGAAAGTTGGCGTTTCTTAGGTTTCCGCTTTAAGTAGGGATTCACAGATGAGGGTTGCTCAATGCCTTTATTGACAACAAGCCCCTTATATTCTTCACTATTTTCAGGATGTTCCATAATCATAGGATTTAGCGTTTGATATTGATTTCGACTTTCGGGCGTAACGGATCATTTGTTATCATCAGGATACGTAAATGATGCTTCTTATTACCTACGTCACGCTTACGAATAGTTACTTTGAGCTTCGTCATTCCATCCGGAGGAAGGACTGTCTTCTTCAGGCTCACTCCTACCGATGAATTGAATACCTGCAACTTACTGATGACTAACGGAGTCTTTCCGGAATTGGCTATCAATATATCATGGCTTACCTTATTCTTCTTTATCAACGGGATACTAAGATCAATATCCGTTTCCGAAATGTGCATGGCAGGAGCGTTCAAAGAATCTTTTTCCGTCATACGTGAGAAGTCGGGAAGAAGAATGGCCGAAACCGGTATTTCATTATCTTCGCTCACCTTATCACCGGAGAAACGGGAAAGGTAGACAGAAGTCTGTGTCAATCCGTAATCTTTTAGCTGGCTCGCATCCAGCGTCAGTTTGATAGTTCCCTTCTTGCCTTTCAACAAGACTTTGGGTTCCGCTTCCATTTTCAGATAAGGAGGCAGATGCATCAATACCGGTTCGTAAGGACGATCAGAAAGATTGGCGATATCAAAGGTCAATGAAGGCTGCTGTCCGCGATAGACATCGGGGAAAGCAAACTCATCACGATCTAAACGAATATTTCCAATTGTATAAGGAAGTAGCTTTGTATAATCTTTTATTTCCTGCACTACTTCACCGGTAAACTTCAGATAGACCAAGCTCGGACTGGCATTGCTATATATTCCTATCGACTTTTCAAAATGTCCTAACGCTTTTGCGTCAAAAGAAGCTTTTACGACTCCTTTTCCTCCCGGAGCAATCGGTTCTTTGGTCCAATCGGCCACGGCACAGGCACAAGAAGTTGTGACGTTGGTCAGTACCAATGGCTGGTTTCCCGTGTTAGTGATGGTATATTCCACTGTCACCGGACGTTTCCACTCAATTTGTCCGAAGTTATGTGTCTCTTTATTTGAAGAGATACGAGGTTGGGCAACGGCTGCCAAAGCGACAGTAAGTAAAGATAATATAGATAGTAAACTACGTTTCATGCGATATTTTTTATTTTGGTGCACAAATGTAGGGGTTTTAGATGAGTTTTTCACCACAGATTACACAGATTAACACAGATTGGGAAAAGACTTTACTTAATAGCAGTCCTTGTAAGCCCCTGTTTATAAGAAAAAAGTTCCTCACCGACGAAGGATGCCTTCCTCGGTGAGGAACACCCTCTTCATCGGTGAGGAACGCCTCGCTCGTCGGTGAGAATAAAAATCCCCTGCCGGAACTATTTAATAATAATTGTCATCGAAGCAGAATGCGAAGCGTATTCCGGTGCATAAGCACACTGCATAGTTGCCAAACCAGTTTCGTAAGTTCCTGCACGACTGACACGGTAACTATATTCCAACACGTATACACCCTTTCCTAAATGATCGAAGAAGAAATTAGTCGATGCATCTTTGATGTCTACGTAATAGCCAAGCCCGTTGTTCCAACGATAACCGGAAATGCTGCCGATCGGTTCGAAGCAGGCGCCCCGCTGATCTTTCAACTGTACAAAGTCCATCGGACGGTCTACGCGGATGCTCAAACGGGAAACGACTTTATCACCTACCTGAAGAACCGTTTTGGCAGTAATAGGCTGTAATTGAGGCACGTTATTCATCGTACGCTCCACATACAACTGTTTCTCAACATTCAGGTCGCCGCCCTGTTGTTTCACATCACTGACAGGAGATTCAAATTCTGCATACACAGCTCCCCAAGCAATACCCGGATTTCTCTTTTCCACTTCAATCTTGCGGGCATCCACCACATTCTTCTGTGTGAAAGAACGTTTGATATATCCCAATCCAGGAACAGTCGTTTTACTTGGACTAACAGTTTCCAGCACTTCATTAGCAATCACAATCCGTACATCTCCCTGATTGTCGAGTAAATTAGCGCCTTTCATCAGCAATGCAAATACCGCATCGGCAGTAGCTACCGGAGAATTCCACTGTTGTGTCTGCTTTTGCTTCAACAACCAAAGTTTCATTTCTTCCACTGTATCGGTATTACCGCCTGTCTGTTCCAGCGCTTCCATCACATCTACATGAGCCTGCATCTGCATTCCGCCCCATGTATATGGATTCTCGTTGAAAGCAAAGAACATTCCCTGTTCATCCGTCTTGGTCAGGAATTCTTTCAGAGAAGCGACAAACTCCTGTGCTTCTTTCTTGCGTCCGGCTTTATCCAGTACAATAGCGGCAATCGCTTTCGTATCCATCGAAGCGGTCGGAAGCATTTCGCCTATCTTGGACAGATAATAGGTATAGGCGGCTTTATTGGAAGCCGGAACTTGTTCGCCGGACAGAGCGATCAGATACAGATATTGCAGGATACTTCCGGAAACACCTGTAAACTTCACACCGTCTTTCTGTGCTTTCAGGATTTCCTTATACTCGTCCAAAGCTGATTGATGAAGGTAAGTGAAAGCATTTTGTTGCAAGGAGAGAGCTGTACCTGTTAATTTCTCACCTGTCAACATAGCCAGACGGGCATTCAGTTCGGCGATATAGGTAGTTACAGATCGACTCCCGTTCATTCCTTTATACCAGGACCATGCCCCATTTGAGTTCTGTAACTCCTGCAATCGAGTCAAAGCTGCGATATTATTACTACGGATGTTATTCAAATCAAACAAGGTGGCGATGCGCTCTTTCTGTTGCTCTTCCGTCTGTGCTTCGAGTACCCAGGGAGACTCGGACAAAATGATATTCTTCACTTCCTGATTCTTTTGCAGATTGCTCAAGAAGGTTTCTTTCGTACCTCCCTGCAATTTCCAACTTTCAAACACTGCTTTGATCTTCGGCTGACTGTTCATGATAAACGAAGCCAATGTATTGGCATAGTAGGCAGTAGCCCAGGAAATAGCGTTATTACTTGTCGGAAGACTCAATGAAGGCAATGCCTGAACGGCATACCAAGCCGGGTTTCCTGTAAATTCAACAGTTAGTTTACGATCTGTGGCTGTTTTACTTTGTTGATTGAACAGATGATCGAGTGAGAAAGTACGGGTTTCTTCTCCACGTACAGGCATTGGAAGTGTCTCTACCAAATGCTCTTTATTGCTAAGCACCGGAAGCAACTGTTGTTCTCCATCACTGAAAGTGCCGCTGTCGGCTATCATCCGGCATCCCAATATTTCGTATTTATCACTGACGGTAAACTGGAAGCTCATGCCAATCGTCTTTCCGGCAACAAGGCTGAATTTCTGTTTTTGTGTACTGATTACTTTCTCCGTCATCGGATCGAAAAGAATCAGAGTTACTATTCCGGCTTGCGGCTTACCAGTCATATTAGAGATAGAAGCTGCCAGAGAAGTCTTATCACCCACACGCACAAAACGAGGGAGATTAGGAGTCAGCATAAATTCTTTGCTTGTGGTAGCTTCGCCATCCAATGTTCCCGTCAACATTCCCTTTGTATGAGAATATCCACGGAAGTTCCAACGCGTCAGACTTTCAGGCATCGTGAATGAGAAAGAGATCTCTCCCTGTTCATTGGTGCGAAGTTGAGGATAGAAGAATGCTGTTTCTGCTAAATTGGTACGCAAGTCAGCAGATGCTTCGGGAAGCATTTCGTTGTCAGATGCCTCATCCGCTTTTTCTCCCGTGGGTATCATTTCCGATTGAAATTCAACATTAGTCATGGCATCAGCAGCCATAGCCGATTTCATCTTTGGCGCATTACTCCTTAAAGTTGCAACGTCCAATGTCGAAACGCTACCTGTCACCGTCAACTTTCTCGTCGAGCCATATCCTCTCACTATTACTTCACCCAAATCTCTTCCATTATTATAATAGTCCGATAGCATCACAAAATGGTCATACTCCAGTGATGGCACTTTGAGACTCTTCGTATTCCACCAGTAGTTGAATGAATTATTGCCGGAATATCCGCTCATCCAATTAGAATACGGAACAATCTGACTATAGAAGATTTGGAAATTCTGCTGACGGTTCCATATCTTATCCAGTGAAGCATCATACATCGTTGCCAGCATCTCCGCATTAGCGGCTTGTCCTTGTGGCGTTTTAATTGTCAGTTTCCATTCTTCCTTCTGTCCGGGACGCAACTTATCGCGGAACACTTCCCACTTCATTGCCAATGTCTTATCCGGCACACGTCTGGTCAGCCGGACATGTTCCTGATAAACCTGTCCATCTCTTACCATACAGAAATTCACAAACACACCGTCACCATAACTCTCCTGATATGGATATTCGAAGCGAACAATCGTATCAGACAAGTTCAACGTCTTACTTTCCAGCAGTTTATCACCGGAGAATACATTCATCATCACATAAGCATCCTTTTTCGACGTACCGAAGCAGAATACAGCCGGATGAGTCGCATCAAATTCCATATTTTCTCCATAGAACCAAACCGTCGTTTCAACAGGCGGACGTTTGTCCTCAACAGAGAAAAGAATCGTGTTGGTGTCAGCAGTCACTTCCTTGCCCTGATTATCTTTCACTGATGCTTTCAGCACATAAGGTCCCGATGGAAGATTCTTCCAGTCGAGCGTCATGTCTTCATTAGAAGTAAAGGTTCCCGTTGCAACCGGTTTCTCTTCCAACTGCTTAAAGTCCTTGTCTTTGGCAGGGTACAAGTAATAATTCCCCTTCACCTCCACAGGTTGTCCATTCAGGTTCTGCACTTTAAACATTGTTTCGAAGGGTTGATCCTTGCAAGTCTTATCTTGCAATTCCACCTGCAAAATCAACGAACGGTTTCCTGCCGAAATCACGTCCGTAGAAGATTGTGTTTCACCTGCCACATTGGTAACAGTGGCCTCAATGGAATAACGATAATATACCTTATCATTATTCTTATAAGAGTCACTTTCCTGCAAACGAACCGGTATCGTGAAT
>OGNI01001679.1_pt1 | contig 10403 bp, 10 predicted proteins | sample 1573421 | NCBI WGS metagenome assembly OGNI01 (sample SAMEA2581928, study PRJEB24529) | metagenome | biome: Human gut stool | place: China | collected 2011
AAAAATGATACTATTCTTTTATTCATAAGTATGTTCTCATAATTCGTTTATATAATAAATTTAGGCACGGATTGCACGGATTAATGCTGTTGTTTTACTTATCTGTCATTCTGAAAACCGTAAAATCCGTGTAATCTGTGCCTAATAATACAAAATTATTTAGCCCGTTTTTCTTACTTGTTTTTTATTTCTTACTTACTTATTACTTACTTACTTTTCTTCCTTTATATACAGCTCCCCCTGAAAACTAATGGACTGACGGTTTTGCATATTGACATCAATGCTTGCCGAACCATTGGGGAATACTTTGACTCTGTATTCATACCTGTCTTCGGGATTGCGTGCGATAAACTCGATGACGGCATTTCCTTTCTTATCCATTTCCATACTGTATTCTTTGAGCACAGCTTTAAAATTTAGCCCGTCGCCTCCGCCATAGGGGATGCTGTAAGCCCGTCCATAATAAGGCAGATAAGAAATGACCGAATCGTTTCTGATTTCCAGTGAGTAGGAAGATGTCAAAGGGATGGAGCGTCCGCGCATCGGCATGGCGGTGTTGACATCTATCTTGTAGTTTTCAGATTCAATCAGCTTCTTTACGGCTTCTTTCTTCTGTTCTTTCTTTTCCTTTTTACTTTGAGCCGAAAGGGTAGGGATGCCCACTAGCAAGGCTAGTAACAGCATAAAGATTTGTTTCTTCGTTCTCATATCAGTTGTATTTAGGTTGATGTATATATGTATAACAACCAAATATAAGAAAAAGACAGGGATAGTTCTGTTTCCTTTAATGAAAATTAAACAGAAATCCCTGTTATTTATAAGTTTAGACCAATTAAGGGCATAATCAACTTTTGAATAAAAACGCTTGGGAAGAAAATTAGAACAGGCTTTTAGAACTGTTCCAGTATTTCGATTCGTTTTTCGATGGGAGGATGAGTGGCAAACAATCCGCTAAGTCCGCTGAATATACTTTTAGATGCCTTTTGGGGGTTCTGAATAAATAATTGTGCCACGTCTTTCCTTTCTACTGCTTCGATAGCGGGATCTGCTGATATTTTGCGGAGAGCGTTGGCCAGTGCCAACGGATTCTTCGTCATTTCTGCCGATCCCGCGTCTGCCATGTATTCGCGTTTGCGTGAAATGGCAAAACGCATCAGGCTTGAGAAAAGATAACCGATGGCGGCTATCACTAAAGCGAGTAGAATGAAAAGAAAAATACCGCCACTACCTTTGCTGTTGCTGCGTACACGTATGTGTGTGATGGTATATAGGGTGATTTCTGTCAGCATGGAAAAGATACCGACAAAGACGATGGATATTATCAGCAAGCGCACGTCACGGTTGCGGATATGGCTTAGCTCATGCGCAATCACTGCTTCCAGTTCTTCATCATTCAGTTTTTTGATGATACCTTCCGAGAGGGTAACAGTGTATGTACGTTCATTGATGCCGCTTGCAAATGCATTCAGAGAACTGTCATAGATGATATTGATTTTCGGCATTTTCATGCCTTGAGACATACAGAGGTTTTCCACCAGATTATAAACTCGTTTATTCTCCTGACGGTTCAGCGGCTTGGAGCCGGTGGCGGAATTGATAATGCTTGTGTTAGCCCAATAGGCAATCAGAAACCAGATTAATACAATCCCCATGGTATATGGTAACGAAGAGAAGAAGAAATGATTGACTATTGGCATCATTTCGACTTCCATATCCTCTTTATATCCCATAAAAGTCAGCAGGTAGCAGGCCAAATAGAGGAGTGCTGCCACGAGACAGGGAAACAGGAATAGTAGAAACGCAGAGCGCAGATTATTCCGGCTCTGCTGTGTTTGGATTCCGACGTATTGCATGCGTGTTCAACTTTTGTAATTGAGTGGACGGTGTGAATAAAGAGTTTAGAAACTTATTTTAGGTGCCTGATCCAGATTCGCACGTTCATTCTTCCCCAGGTTGAACATGATTTCTCTTTGGAATCCGGTCATTCCTGCTACTATATTCGATGGGAATGTCTGTACGGCGTTATTATATTCTTTAGTTGCCGAGTTGAAGTAACGGCGGACAGCAGCCAGTTTATTCTCTACATCAGCAATTTCTTCCTGTAATTGCAGGAAATTCTGATTAGCTTTCAAATCGGGATAAGCCTCGAGAGTGATTTTCAATCCTGCAAGAGCAGAGCTTAACTGGTTTTCGGCAGCTATCTTATCATCAATCGTTTTTGCGCCAACTGCACCGTTACGTGCCTGAATCACTCGATCGAGCGTTTCCTTTTCATGTGCGGCATATCCTTTCACGGTGTCTACCAGTTGGGGAATGAGATCATGGCGTTGTTTCAACTGTACATCGATGTCGGCGAACGCATTTTCACGATTGTTTCTCAATTTCACTAATGAGTTGTACATGGAAGCAAAGAAGATGCCCAGCAATACAATAATCCCTACAATAATAAGTATGGTCATAGCTTTTTGTTTTATTTAATAATATAAAATCAAAAGTAATCTATTTGGTTCTTTTAACCAAGTAGTAGGGGGTAAATTTCGCTAATACCACCTAAAAACTGTCAGAAAGCACCCAAAATCTGTCAATTGATAGAATTTCACCCTAAAAAATAACGGATCCTACCCTGCTTGATAAGCAAAATACCTTTAAACTTGCAAACATCGAGAAAAACGAAATATTAACCATAAAACCATTAAAGTATGAAAAGTTTAAGTTTCAGAAAAGATTTAATTGGAGTACAGGAAGAGTTGCTTCGTTTTGCTTATAAATTAACGGCCAACCGTGAAGAAGCAAATGATTTATTGCAAGAAACATCATTAAAAGCATTAGATAATGAGGAAAAATATGTTCCGGACACAAATTTCAAAGGATGGATGTACACCATCATGCGCAATATATTCATAAACAACTACCGCAAGGTAGTCCGCGACCAGACATTCATCGACCAGACTGATAATCTTTATCATCTGAATTTGCCACAGGATGGAAGTTCTGAAAATACAGAAAGAGCATACGACCTGAAAGAGATGCACCGTGTAGTCAACAAACTCCCCAAAGAATACAGAGTTCCGTTTGCGATGCACGTTTCAGGATTCAAATACCGTGAAATTGCGGAAAAACTGAACCTCCCGTTGGGTACAGTGAAAAGCCGTATTTTCTTCACGCGCCAGAAATTACAGGAAGAGTTGAAAGACTTCCGCTAAACCTTAACTATATAACTTTCAAACTTCAAATTAAATAATTTATTAAATGTAGATTTTTAGTTGTGTCAATGGTTAAAGGCAGAAGTGATTAAAGTACTTCTGCCTTTTTTTTCTTTACTGCTAAGAAAAAAAAGATTTGCCGCCTGACAATTCCTTTTTCCCTATACAGACAAAATCTTCTGTTTGACAAAGCATATTTCCCCACTGATAAAGACTTATCAAAGCTACATCATTTTCAAGCAAATAGACATTTAACATTCTGTTGAAAACTTCTCTGAAAGTTTTTTATGGAAAGTTGTGGGGAATTGTGGGGAATTTCATACTTTTACGGTCGCTTATTATAATAAGGTAATGATACGTTTTTTAGGAAATATTGAAGCCAGGGCGGACGCCAAAGGAAGGGTGTTCATACCCGCTACCTTCAGGAAGCAACTACAAGCAGCTTCCGAAGAGAGGCTTATTATGCGTAAAGACGTATTTCAGGACTGTTTGACCCTGTACCCCGAGAGCGTGTGGAACGAGGAGTTGAACGAGCTTCGCAGCAGGCTGAACAAATGGAACAGCAAACACCAACTCATTTTCAGACAGTTTGTGAGCGACGTTGAAGTGGTGACACCTGACAGCAACGGACGTATATTAATCCCCAAACGATATTTGCAGATTTGCAGCATTCATGGAGATATACGTTTTATCGGCATCGACAATAAGATAGAGATCTGGGCGAAAGAGCGGGCAGAACAGCCTTTCATGTCGCCTGAAGAGTTCGGTGCAGCATTAGAAGAAATTATGAACGATGATAATAGACAAGATGGAGAAAGATGAATTGACATATCACGTACCTGTATTGCTGAAAGAAAGCGTTGACGGTATGAATATCCAACCGGATGGAACGTATGTAGACGTTACATTCGGAGGAGCGGGACATTCGCGCGAGATACTTTCACGACTCGGAGAAGGCGGACGTTTATTGGGATTCGACCAGGACGAGGACGCTGAACGGAACATTGTCAACGATACTCATTTCACCTTTGTACGCAGTAATTTCCGTTACTTGCACAATTTTCTGCGTTATCACAACATTGAACAGGTAGACGCAATTCTTGCCGACCTCGGCGTCTCCTCTCACCACTTCGATGACAGCGAACGTGGTTTCTCCTTCCGTTTCGACGGAGACTTGGACATGCGCATGAATAAACGGGCGGGACTCACAGCGGCTGATATACTTAATACATATGAGGAAGAACGCCTGGCGGATATTTTTTATCTGTATGGCGAACTGAAAAATAGCCGCAAGCTGGCATCAGTAATCGTAAAGGCCAGAAACGGACAGCAGATTCGGACGATCGGTGAATTTCTGGAAATTATCAAACCGCTCTTCGGCCGTGAACGCGAAAAGAAAGAGCTGGCAAAAGTGTTCCAGGCACTGCGGATCGAAGTAAATCAAGAGATGGAAGCGCTGAAAGAGATGCTGCAGGCAGCTACGGAAGCATTAAAGCCGGGCGGCAGACTGGTAGTAATCACTTATCATTCATTGGAAGACCGCATGGTGAAAAACATCATGAAGACGGGCAACGTAGAAGGAAAAGCAGAATCCGACTTCTTCGGAAATCTGCAAACGCCTTTCCGCCTTGTCAATAATAAGGTAATCGTTCCCGACGAGGCAGAAATAGAACGGAACCCACGGTCGAGAAGTGCCAAATTACGAATTGCAGAAAAGAAATAAAAAGATATGGAAGAAGAAGTAGTAAATAAGAAAACAGAAGAGGGCAAGAAGAAAAACCGCACCTCGCTGAAGAGTATTCTGGGTGGAGACATTCTGGCTACCGATTTTTTCCGCCGTCAAACGAAGTTGCTGGTACTTATCATGGTATTCATCATCTTCTACATTCACAATCGTTATGCCAGTCAACAGCAACAGATCGAAATAGACCGGCTGAAAAAGGAATTGACAGACATTAAATACGATGCACTGACTCGCAGCTCAGAGCTGATGGAAAAGAGCCGCCAGTCACGCATTGAAGATTATATATCGAGTAAGGAAAGCGATTTGCAAACATCAACCAATCCTCCTTACCTTATTAAATAGATGATAGTGGATAGTTGATAAATGATAGTTAAGCGTTTAAAAGACAAATACTGTGGCAGTTAATAAAAAGAACATAATGACCCGTTACTTCTTCGTCATCCTGTTGATGGCGTTGATAGGAGTAGCTATTGTTGTAAAAGCAGGCATCACCATGTTTGCCGAACGACAATACTGGCAGGATGTGGCTGACCGTTTCGTAAAAGAGAATGTGACGGTAAAACCTAATCGTGGAAACATTATTTCTTCTGACGGTAAACTGATGGCCAGCTCTCTGCCCGAGTACAGAATATATATGGACTTTATGTCCGGTGAAAAGGATGAAAAACGCAGGCAGAAAGATCAGGCACGCCGGGATTCCATCCTCAATGCCAATATGGATTCAATCTGTATCGGACTTCACAAGATATTCCCGGACAAGAGTGCAGCCCAATTCAAAGCACACCTCAAGAAAGGACGCCAGGCAAAAAGCCGTAATTATCTGATTTATCCGAAACGTATTTCCTATATACAATATAAAGAGGTAAAGAGACTGCCCGTCTTCTGTTTGAACCGGTATAAAGGCGGATTTAAAGAATTAGCATACAATCAGCGCAAGAAACCTTTCGGTTCACTGGCTGCCCGTACGCTGGGAGATGTGTATGCAGATACAGCCAAAGGAGCCAGAAATGGTATCGAGCTTGCTTTCGACACTATCCTGAAAGGACGGGACGGACTGACGCACCGCCAAAAAGTGATGAACAAATACCTGAACATTGTCGATGTGCCGCCGGTTGACGGTTGCGATTTGATTAGTACCATCGACGTAGGCATGCAGGATATCTGCGAGAAAGCATTGGTAGACAAGCTGAAAGAGCTGAATGCCAGCGTAGGCGTGGTGGTATTGATGGAAGTAGCTACCGGAGAAGTGAAAGCAATCGTCAACATGATGCAAGGTAAGGACGGCGAGTATTACGAAATGCGTAATAATGCTATCAGTGATATGCTTGAGCCGGGTTCTACTTTCAAGACGGCCTCCATTATGGTAGCTCTCGAAGACGGTAAGATTACTCCGGACTATGTGGTAGACACCGGCAACGGACAGATGCCGATGTACGGACGTGTCATGAAAGACCACAACTGGCACCGTGGAGGATATGGGAAGTTGACTGTTACAGAAATTCTGGGAGTATCGTCCAACGTCGGTACCTCTTATATTATAGATCATTTCTATGGTAGCAATCCACAGAAATTCGTAGACGGGTTAAAACGGATGAGTATCGACCAACCGCTCCACCTACAGATTTCAGGAGAAGGGAAGCCGAATATCCGTGGTCCGAAAGAACGTTATTTTGCAAAGACCACTTTGCCGTGGATGAGTATCGGCTACGAGACACAGGTTCCACCGATCAATATTCTGACGTTCTACAACGGAATAGCCAATAATGGAGTCAGTGTACGTCCGAAATTTGTCAAAGCTGCCGTGAAAGACGGGGAAGTCGTGAAAGAATATCCGACAGAGGTTATCAATCCTAAGATTTGTTCGGATAAGACTTTGGCACAGATCCGTGAGATTCTCCGAAAAGTGGTTGGTGAAGGACTTGCCAAACCTGCGGGAAGCAAGCAGTTCCACGTTTCAGGAAAAACAGGAACGGCGCAGATTTCACAGGGAGCAGCCGGATACAAAACGGGAAGAACGAATTACCTGGTTAGTTTCTGCGGATATTTTCCGTCAGAGGCACCTAAATATAGTATGATTGTCTCTATCCAGAAACCGGGCTTGCCGGCTTCGGGAGGTTTGATGGCAGGTAGTGTATTCAGCAAGATTGCAGAAAGAGTGTATGCCAAAGACCTGCGGTTACCGCTGACCAATGCGATTGATACTAATTCCGTAGTCATTCCGAATGTAAAAGCCGGAGAGATGCGCGAAGCGCAACGAGTATTGGAAGAGCTGCAGATTAACGTACAAGGCAAAATCGCTGATTCGGGCAAAGAGGTTTGGGGAAATACCCATTCTGCCCCACAAGCTGTGGTTCTTGAGAGCCGGAGCAATATGCAGAATTTTGTACCGAGTGTGATAGGTATGGGAGCGAAAGACGCTGTGTACTTGTTGGAAAGCAAAGGATTGAAAGTCAATCTGGTCGGCGTAGGCAAAGTAAAAAGCCAGTCGATAGCCAATGGAACCATCGTAAAGAAGGGACAAACGGTGACGCTGACGCTAAAGTAAAAATTAAAGATTAAAAATTAAATAGAGTGATGTTATTAAAGGAGTTACTGAAAGCGATCCAACCGGTAGAGGTAGCCGGAGATTCAGACATAGAAATCACCGGAGTCAATATTGACTCCCGTCTAGTGGAAGCCGGACAGCTATTCATGGCAATGCGTGGCACACAAGCCGACGGCCATGCTTATATACCTGCTGCCATCGCAAAAGGAGCAATCGCCATCCTTTGCGAGGATATGCCGGAAGAACCTGTAGCGGGGATCACCTATGTACGAGTAAAAGACAGCGAAGATGCGGTAGGAAAGATTGCCACTACCTTCTACGGAGACCCGACTTCCAAGTTGGAACTGGTCGGCGTTACCGGAACGAACGGAAAAACAACGATCGCTACCTTATTATATAATACATTCCGTTATTTCGGCTATAAGGTGGGATTGATTTCTACCGTTTGCAATTACATCGATGATGAACCGATTCCGACAGAACATACTACTCCTGATCCAATCACGTTGAACTGTTTGTTGGGACGGATGGCAGATGAAGGATGCAAATATGTTTTCATGGAAGTCAGTTCACACTCCATTGCACAGAAACGTATCAGTGGATTAAAGTTTGCAGGAGGGATCTTTACCAATCTGACCCGCGACCATCTCGACTATCATAAAACAGTAGAGAACTATCTGAAAGCGAAGAAGAAATTCTTCGATGACCTGCCTGCTGGGACTTTCGCCTTGACGAATGCCGATGATAAATCCGGCTTGGTGATGTTGCAGAATACGAAGGCGAAAAAGCTGACCTATTCCTTGCGTACCTTGGCCGATTTCAAGGGAAAGATATTGGAATCTCATTTCGAGGGTACAGACTTGATCATTAACGGTCGGGAGGTTATGGTGCATTTCGTGGGACGTTTCAACGCTTATAACTTACTAGCCGTGTACGGAGCCGCGGTTTCTTTAGGGAAAGATCCCGAGGAGGTGTTGATCGTGCTGAGCACGCTTCGCTCCGTATCCGGTCGCTTCGAGACGATCCAGTCTCCGCTCGGTTATACGGCTATCGTGGATTACGCTCACACGCCGGATGCCTTGACGAATGTACTGAATGGCATTCATGAGGTATTGGACGGGAAAGGACGTATCATTACCGTGGTAGGTGCCGGGGGAAACCGGGACAAGGGGAAACGCCCGCTGATGGCGAAAGAGGCTGTCAAGCTGAGCGATCAGGTAATTCTGACTTCCGATAACCCGCGCTTTGAGGAACCGGATGATATTATTAACGATATGGTAGCCGGATTGACGAAAATGGATATGGAACGTACCTTATGTATCACGGACCGTACGCAAGCGATCAAGACCGCTACGATGTTGGCGAAGAAAGGGGATGTGATCCTTGTTGCCGGAAAAGGCCACGAAGACTATCAGGAGATCAAGGGGGTGAAACATCACTTTGACGACCGTGAGAAGTTACGCGAGATTTTTTCGACACAACAATCATAATATTTAAGACGACATGCTTTATTATCTTTTTAATTATTTGGATCAGTTGGATTTCCCGGGAGCGGGTATGTTTAAGTACGTATCTTTCCGCTCGGGGTTGGCCTTGATCTTGTCCTTGTTTATCTCTACGGCGATCGGCCGGCGTATCATCGATAAGTTGCAAATGTTGCAGATCGGCGAGACGGTGAGAAATCTTGGGCTGGAGGGCCAGATGAGCAAGAAGGGAACGCCAACGATGGGAGGTATTATCATTATTATCGCTATATTGATCCCGACTTTACTGTGTGCCAAGCTGAATAATATCTATGTGATATTGATGTTGGTGACTACGGTTTGGCTGGGAGCCTTGGGATTCGCGGATGATTATATCAAGGTGTTCAAGAAGAATAAGGAGGGCATGCACGGACGTTTCAAGATCGTCGGGCAGGTAGGACTGGGCCTGATCGTTGGCTTGGTATTGTTCATGAGCCCGGATGTGGTGATCAAGGAGAATATGGAGGTGCGCCATGATAACGTGATCGAGGAGGTGCGTTATCATACGGTGGAGACCAAGTCGACAAAGACGACCATCCCGTTCTTGAAAAACAATAATTTCGATTACGCCAACTTGGTGAACTGGGCGGGCGATTATAAGGAGGAGGCCGCGTGGCTAGTGTTCGTGCTGATGGTGATCTTTGTGGTGACTGCCGTGTCGAACGGAGCCAATATGACGGATGGATTGGACGGCTTGGCTGCCGGGACATCGGCGATCATCGGGGTGGCGCTCGGTATTTTGGCCTATATGTCATCCCACTTTGAGTTCGCCTCGTTCTTGAATATCATGTTTATACCCGGCGCGGAGGAGTTGGTGGTTTATGCCGCTGCCTTTATCGGTGCCACGGTCGGTTTCTTATGGTACAACTCGTATCCGGCCCAAGTATTTATGGGAGATACGGGTAGCTTGACCTTGGGAGGTATTATCGCCGTTTTCGCGATCATCATCCGTAAGGAGTTGTTGATTCCGATCCTTTGCGGTATTTTCTTGGTGGAGAATATATCGGTCATGTTGCAAGTGGCCTACTTTAAATATACGAAGAAGAAGTATGGGGAAGGTCGCCGTATCTTCAAGATGGCTCCTTTACACCATCATTTCCAGAAACCGGGAAACGCGGGTATACAGGCGTTGATCCAAAAGCCGTTCAATGTCGTGCCTGAATCGAAGATCGTGGTCCGTTTCTGGTTGATCGGTATTATTTTGGCTGTTATGACGATAGTTACGTTAAAGATGAGATAAAAGATGAGTAAGAGAATGGTTATATTAGGGGCCGGGGAGAGTGGCGCGGGAGCCGCTGTCTTGGCGAAGGCGAAAGGATTCGACGTGTTCGTGTCCGATAAATCGTCTATCAAACCTAAGTATAAGGAGATGCTGGACAACCACGGGA
>OGNI01001684.1_pt1 | contig 10369 bp, 9 predicted proteins | sample 1573421 | NCBI WGS metagenome assembly OGNI01 (sample SAMEA2581928, study PRJEB24529) | metagenome | biome: Human gut stool | place: China | collected 2011
GCTGATTTATCTGTTTATGTCTGCCGTGCAGACTATACTCATAAAAATGAGTATACTTTGATCAACGAACTTGCTGAAAAAGATAAATTACCTAGCCTGTGTACTGTAATCAATGGTTTGGATCTGAAGAAAAGAAAGTACGGTTATTATTACGGTTATGGCAAATATGGCAAGTATTATGGCTATGGTAAGCGATATGGCTACGGTTATGGATATGGAGAACAATCTCACGCCAAGGAAGACTAAAGTCATTAATGGCTGATATTTTTTAAGTTAATAATGTCATAGAGTACTTTTAATACTTTACACGAAAGTGAGATGGAACATGTAGGTCCCTAACTTCATGCTACACACATGAAGACCCCTACATTTTGTGGTCAGGAAATATACAGCGGTGTATTCCTGATCAACGCCCTCATGTCGGTGTAAATCCGATGTGATTTCTATTATATCAACCGTCTGTGAAGATAGTTGATATTTTTTTTGTAAAGCAATGACTGATGGATATTTTTTAGTAGCTTTGTGAAAAAGAAAGTTGTTATGGAAGATTTGCAGAGATTATATCCTATAGGGATACAGACATTTTCTAAGATTCGTGAGGGAAATTTCCTCTATGTAGATAAGACAGAATACGTTTACCGGATGACGCATTCTGCTTCCAGTTATATGTTCCTGAGCCGTCCGCGTCGTTTTGGTAAATCATTGTTAACCTCTACGTTGCATAGCTATTTCTCCGGTCGTGAAGAACTGTTTCGTGGATTGGCGATGGAGAAGCTGGAGAAAGAATGGATACAGTATCCGGTTCTGCACTTCGATATGAGTATGGCCAAGCACGTGGACAAAGATAAACTGATGAATCTTTTAGACTTCATGCTAACAGAACACGAACGTACACTAGGGATTGATGCAGCAGGTACAGACCCTAATTTGCGCCTGACTAATCTGATAAAACGTGCTTATGAACAGACTGGCAGAAAGGTCGTGGTCCTTATTGATGAATATGACGCTCCTTTGCTGGATGTGGTACACGAACGGGAGAACTTGGGTGTATTGCGTGACGTTATGCGTAACTTTTACAGTCCGTTGAAAGCTTGTGATCCTTATTTGCGCTATATATTTCTTACAGGTATCACTAAATTCTCACAACTCAGTATTTTTAGTGAACTCAATAACATCAAAAATATCAGCATGGATGAGCCTTATGCTGCTATTTGTGGTATAACGGGGAATGAGATACTTACTCAGATGAAAAAGGATGTGGATAGGCTGGCTGTCAAATTGAATATTACTGCGGAGGAAGTATTGTTTAAGTTGAAAGAGAATTATGACGGCTATCATTTCACTTATCCGTCACCTGATATTTACAATCCGTTCAGTTTACTCAATGCTTTTGCGGATGGAAAATTTAATTCTTATTGGTTTGGTAGCGGCACTCCTACCTATTTGATAAAGATGCTGGATAAATTTGGTGTAGCGCCTTCCGAGATAGGGAGAAAAACTGCGGTTGCGGAGGATTTTGATGCACCTACAGAAAGGATGGTGAGCATTACTCCATTGTTATATCAAAGTGGCTATATCACTATTAAGAATTATGATGAGGAATTAGACTTGTATACATTGAATATTCCTAATAAGGAAGTGAGAATAGGCCTGATGAAAAGTCTTCTTCCACATTATGTCGGTAGTAAAGCTCCGGAAACCACGACAATGGTGGCGTATCTTTCCCGTGATATCCGTAATGGGGATATGGATACTGCATTACGCCGTTTGCAAACGTTCATGTCCACTATACCGCAATGCGATAATACGAAATATGAAGGACACTATCAGCAGGTTTTTTATATCATATTTAGTTTATTAGGGTATTATGTGGATGTGGAAGTTCGTACTCCTCGTGGACGGGTAGATATAGTACTTCGTACGAAGACTACATTGTATGTGATGGAACTGAAACTGGATAAAAGTGCGGGTGAAGCGATGGAGCAAATTGATTTGAAGAATTATCCGGAACGCTTTGCTTTATGTGGATTGCCTGTCGTAAAGGTGGTTGTCAGTTTTGATAGCGAACGGTGTACGATTGGGGACTGGGAGATTATAGGATGCTGATTATGTTGTTGATTTATAGTTTATTATATACTTAGGTAAATGAAAATAGTTCCGCAAGGAGCTTTTTCCTTTTCTATCCGGAATAAAAGTTTCACCTTTGCATTGTTGATCAACAAAACGTGAATAAATAAACTTGAATTTAAATCTTTAAAAAAACGTAGTATGAGTGTAATTTACAAAGTCATTACGCGGCCAACAGATCCGCGTGTTCCCAATTCTCCTAAGAGATATTATCCGCATCTGATCACTTTAGGTCAGTCTGTCAACCTGAAATATATTGCACAGAAAATGCAGGATCGTTCTTCGCTGTCTGTCGGTGATATCAAGAGTGTGATCCAAAATTTTGTGGAAAAGATGAAGGAGCAGCTGCTGGAAGGTAAGTCTGTGAATATTGAAGGTTTGGGTGTCTTTATGTTGACTGCTCGTTCGAAAGGTGCTGAACTGGCGAAGGATATTAATGCCAAAAGTGTAGAGAGTGTTCGTATCTTTTTTCAGGCGAATAAAGAGCTGCGCGTTACAAAGACTGCCACCCGTGCAGATGAGAAGTTGGATTTGATTAGCTTGGATGAATATCTGAAGAAGCTTAATATGACTATTTCTCCTAATGATCCTGAAAAACCGGATGATGGTGGAGAAGAAGGTGGAGGAAATGAAGGTGGCGGTAGCGGAGAAGCACCGGATCCTGCCGCATAATGAATTGTCAATTAATGATTGATGGTTAGGGTGTTTATTTAGTGTTTAATAAAAAAGAAAAATGTCTATGAAAAAAACGTGGAGTATTATTTTGAAAGTGATTATTGCTGTTGCTGGTGCAATTGCCGGAGTGGTCGGTGTACAGGCAGCAAACTTGTAATTGATTATCTTATAAATAGGTATATTTATGAATGAATAACAGGCGGGAAAAATCCCGCCTGTTTGTGTTTTAGATATAATTAGAGAATTATACTTCCTCGCATACTCTCATTTCCATTCCTTTATACACTACTACAATCTTATGCAACTGTGTGGTGCCAATTGCATTTTTCACTGTATCAGTATCAGCATAACGGTTTGTTTGGGCGATACCTTCCAATCGTAATTCTTCCACACGATTCTCTGAATCTTTGTATTTGGCATATTTCAACTCGATTATGTAGCTGTGTTTCATGTCGGGATAAATATCCAATAATGGAGATAGGAAGATGTCGGCATATCCCTCTTGTGTGTCTGCCTCCGAAATGGGACGGTAGAATCGGTTTTGTGCAGTCATGGCTAATGTGAAACCATGTACGAAAAATTCTCCCTTTTGCTTGTCGCGTTGGGAGGCATAGCGTTTCAGACAATCGGCTATGTAATCAAAATAAGTCTTCCATGTGCCTCGATAAGCGAGGGCACTGGATAATTCGTTCTTCTCATAGCTACTGAAACTTAGGTTAGCATCATTGTAGGTGTTCAACAGATAGGTGTACAGTTGTTCGCGGACTACCTGATTGGGGATGGTGAGTTTGCACTTTCCTTCATGCGTGCCACTGATAGTGAGCATACCGAAATAATAAAGCAGGCTCACGAAATTGTCGGGGTCAATAATACTGGCCGCCGGAAAACCTTTCTTCAGTTCTCCTGTGATATATCCCTGACTAACTAAGGTTTGTATAATGGAAGCATCATGGGCGAACTCTTTGTCCTTGCGAATGAGCATACGCAATTTCTCGTAGTCAATGCGTATGTTATCTTCTATCATGTCTTTTGGTATTTCACCATATCGAATATAATTTTTGACGAAATAAAGCACCATATTAGAATTGTACATGGTGGTTCGACCATAGCATTCTTGTGCAAAACAGTAGTTGTCATACCATGGCTTCATAAGCTCTATTAACTCGTCAATCGTATGATTGAAACGACTTGTAGTAGAATAATAACTAAGCATTTCACGTACTTCGCTTTCTGTGAATCCCATCATTTCGTTGAATTCAGATGAAAGAGAGTAGTTGGTGCCAATATTGAAGCCACTGGTCAAGTCATCCATTGTTACGGGGCTGACACCAGTGATAAAACAGCGTTTGATGCTGGAATCTGTTCCGGATTTTATTTTGTTGAAGAAGGTACGCAGATAACCTTCTTTGTGTGTCTCATTAGCGTAGCGGTTTAAACTGTCAACATCAGAAAGTATTGTATTGGTGAAGTGATCGTATTCATCGATGAAAAGATAAATCTTCTGATTGACGCGTGCACATTCTGTAAACAGATATTCAAACTGGCTGACCGCTCCATCTTTTTCGGCCATTTTTTCCTTGATTCCCTCAGGTAGATAGTCGGCATAGACATCGCAAAAATAGTCGAATACAATTCTGCAATGTTCGTCCAAGCTCTTACGATAGTTATGTAATTCTCCGGTAATTCCCGAGAAATTTAGTTTTATTACTAAGTAGCTATTACGATCTTTAGTAGGATGTTTCCCGATATAGAGATCACCAAACAGGCTGTCAAACTTGTCCTTGGTACGTACATCATAATAATATTGCAGCATATTCAAAGTCAGGCTTTTTCCAAATCGACGTGGGCGGATAAAGAAGAAAAAACGGTCTGATTGTTCTATCAAGGGGATGAAAGAGGTTTTATCTACATAATAATAATTGTCCAGGCGGATGTCCTCGAAGTTCATCATACCATAAGGTAACAACTTCCTGTCTGATGATACATATTCCATAATTTATGCCTTTTTATGAGTACACTTTGAAAGTATAGACAAAGATACGCTCTTTACTCTATATTTCCCAAACAAATGTTCTTTCTTTTTGTTCCAGGCTACTGAAAGAGTGTCACCCCATATTTTAACAAAACTGAAATAATAATCAAACTCGTTGGTTGCGTTCCGGATTTTATCTACCTTTGCATCTTAATTTAAGCATCTTTTTAAGTAAGAATAAACATGATTCGAAAAATAATAAAAGCTCTTTGGATTTTATTGGCAGTCGTGGTATTGGCTATCGTTGTTATCTTTGTTTCTATTTCAAAAGGTTGGATAGGTTATATGCCCCCTGTAGAGGAACTGGAAAATCCAAATTATAAATTTGCAACGGAAATTTTCTCTGAAGACGGAAAGGTGCTCGGAACCTGGTCGTACAGCAAAGAAAATCGTGTATATACGGCCTACAAGGATTTGTCGCCTAATATTATCAATGCTTTAATCGCTACGGAAGATGTGCGCTTCGTAGAGCATTCCGGAATTGACGCCAAAGCGTTGTTTCGTGCATTTGTGAAACGAGGTCTGATGTTTCAAAAAAATGCGGGTGGGGGTAGTACCTTGTCTCAACAGCTTGCAAAACAGCTGTTTACTGAGAATGTGGCACGTAATACTCTTCAACGCCTTTTCCAAAAGCCGATTGAATGGGTGATTGCCGTGAAACTGGAACGTTATTATACTAAAGAGGAAATCCTAAGTATGTATCTGAATAAGTTCGACTTCTTGAATAATGCTGTGGGGATTAAAACTGCTGCACACACGTATTTCGGATGTGAACCGAAGGAACTGAAAGTTGAACAGGCTGCTACTTTGGTAGGTATGTGTAAGAATCCGTCACTCTATAACCCTGTTCGCTTTAATGAGCGTTCTCGTGGTCGCCGGAATGTGGTGCTTGAGCAAATGCGCAAGGCTGGTTATATCACTGAGGCAGAATGCGATTCTCTGAAAGCTCTCCCGTTGAAATTGACTTATAATCGTGTTGACCACAAGGAAGGAATGGCAACTTATTTCCGTGAATATCTTCGTGGAGTAATGACGGCACCGAAACCTGTCAAAAGTACCTATCGGGGCTGGCAGATGCAAAAATACTACGAGGATTCTCTTGCTTGGGAAACAAATCCGCTATACGGTTGGTGTGCAAAGAATAAAAAGAAGGACGGGACAAATTATAATGTCTACACTGACGGACTAAAAATCTACACAACTCTTAACTCGCACATGCAACAATATGCTGAAGAAGCGGTAGAAGAACATCTGAGCTTTTTGCAACCATTATTCTTTAAAGAAAAAGTGGGAAGTAAGAATGCTCCGTATGCACGATCACTACCGGAAAAACGAGTAGAAGAGTTGCTGACAAAAGCTATGAAGCAGACGGATCGTTATCGTCTTATGAAAGAGGCGGGAGCTTCGGAACAGCAGATTCGTAAAGCGTTCGATACCCCGGAAGAAATGACTGTCTTTTCCTGGAAGGGTGATAAAGATACGATTATGACACCGATGGATTCCATCCGCTACTACAAATCTTTCTTGCGGACGGGATTTATGTCAATGGATCCGGCAAACGGACACGTGAAGGCTTATGTGGGCGGACCGAATTATGTATATTTCCAGTATGATATGGCAATGGTGGGACGTCGTCAGGTAGGTTCTACTATCAAACCGTATTTATACACATTAGCAATGGAAAATGGCTTTTCTCCTTGTGATCAGACACGCCACGTAGAGCAAACGTTGATTGATGAGAACGGAACTCCTTGGACGCCTCGTAATGCAAATAATAAACGTTATGGGGAAATGGTGACTCTGAAGTGGGGATTGGCTAATTCTGATAACTGGATTTCTGCTTATTTGATGGGCAAACTGAATCCGTATAATCTTGTACGTTTGATCCATAGTTTTGGGGTTCGTAATAAAGCAATTGACCCGGTGGTTTCGCTTTGTCTGGGACCTTGTGAAATTTCTGTCGGTGAGATGGTAAGTGCATATACAGCTTTTGCCAATAAAGGAATTCGTGTGGCTCCATTGTTTGTTACACGCATTGAAGATAGTGACGGTAATGTGCTTTCTACCTTTGCACCGCAAATGGAGGAGGTGATAAGTATTTCAAGTGCATATAAAATGCTGGTTATGTTGCGCGCCGTTATTAATGAAGGAACAGGTGGACGTGTTCGTCGTTATGGAATTACCGCCTATACGCTTAACAAGGAAAGACCAATGATAACTCCGATGCCTGGTTTATGGGATTCACTCCTTCACTGGTATCCGGTTGTTGGGTAGGTGGTGACGAACGTGACATCCATTTCGGTAAAATGACCTATGGACAGGGAGCTGCTGCTGCTTTGCCTATTTGGGCGTTGTATATGAAGAAAGTGTATGATGACCCGACTTTGGGATATGACCAGCAGGAGAAATTTAAACTTCCTGAAGGATTTGATCCGTGTGCCGGTTCGGAAACTCCGGACGGAGAGGTGATAGAAGAGGGGGGATTGGACGATCTTTTTAACTAAGTCTGAAATAAGTATTAACCCGTAGCGTTTGGGGCACTGAACTGTAGGTGTAATATCTCTAATATCTAATGTTTAATACTTAATACCTAATACTTAAATACTTATTTTTTAATGCATAGGTATATTGTTTGCATAGGGAGTAATTACAACAGGAAAGAGAATTTGACTTTTGCCAGACAGGAACTGACTGAATCGTTCTCTTCTATATGTTTTGCGCCCGAATTGGAAACTGAACCTTTATTTTTTAAGAATCCGGCCTTGTTTTCCAACCAAGTGGTTATGTTCTTTTCCGATAAGGATGAAGAGGTAGTGAGGAAAATGCTGAAAGATATAGAACAGAGGTCCGGACGTCGTTCGGAGGATAAGAAAGAGGAAAAAGTATGTCTGGATATTGACATGCTTTTATATGATAACAAAATATTAAAACCGGAGGATTGGCAAAGGGGATATATACAACAGTCATTATCTGCTTTCCATTCTTCATTATTTATTAAGTAGATGAAATTTCTTGGAATTATACCTGCCCGCTATGCATCCACTCGTTTTCCTGCAAAACCGTTGGCTATGTTGGGTGGAAAAACTGTTATACAACGTGTGTATGAGCAAGTGGCTGGCGTTTTGGATGACGCTTATGTAGCCACGGACGATGAGCGTATTGAAGCTGCTGTCAAGGCGTTCGGAGGTAAGGTTGTGATGACTTCCGTTCACCACAAAAGTGGTACGGATCGTTGTTATGAAGCCTGTACCAAGATTGGAGGTGAGTTTGACGTCGTAGTGAATATACAAGGAGATGAACCTTTTATTCAGCCTTCACAATTGGATGCGGTAAAGGCTTGTTTCGAAGATGTAACCACGCAGATTGCCACGCTGGTGAAACCTTTTACTGCAGATGAACCGTTTGCTGTACTGGAAAACGTAAATTCACCGAAAGTGGTAGTCAATACGAACTGGAACGCGCTTTATTTTAGCCGATCCATTATTCCTTATCAGCGTAATGCCGAGAAACAGGACTGGCTGAAGGGACATACCTACTACAAGCATATCGGACTGTATGCCTATCGTACAGATGTGCTGAAGGAGATAACCATGCTTCCGCAGTCTTCTCTGGAACTGGCTGAATCTTTGGAGCAGCTCCGTTGGCTGGAGAACGGATATAAAATAAAGGTGGGCATTAGTGAAGTAGAAACCATCGGAATCGATACCCCGCAAGATTTGGAACGGGCAGAAGAGTTTTTGAAGAATAGAATCTAATCGTATGGATCGTAAAATACAACCTGAAATACAAACCCTGAAAAATTTTCGTATACTTCCTCCCGTCCGAATGACATTGCCAAATGGTATTCCATTGACTGTTATTAATGCGGGTGAACAGGAAGTAGTACGCATAGATGTGCTTTTCGCTGGAGCCCGTTGGCAGCAGTCGCAGAAACTGCAAGCCTTGTTTACAAACCGGATGTTGCGCGAAGGTACGACAAAATATACGGCTGCTACCATTGCCGAGAAACTGGATTACTACGGTTCGTGGCTCGAACTGTCCAGCTCGTCGGAGTATGCATACATCACTGTTTATTCGTTGAATAAGTATTTGGCGAAAACATTGGAAGTGGTAGAATCCATGATTAAAGAACCGCTTTTTCCGGAAAAAGAATTGCATACTATCCTCGATACCAATATCCAACAATATCTGGTCAATACTTCCAAAGTTGATTTCCTGGCACATCGTGGTCTGTTGAAGTCGCTTTATGGCGAACAGCATCCATGTGGTAAAATAGTGGTGGAGGAAGATTATCATGCTATCACTCCGGAAGTGCTTCGTGAATTTTATGAACGGTATTACCATTCGGGCAATTGCTCTATTTTTCTTTCCGGCAAGGTGACGGAAGATATTATTCGACGGGTGAAGGATACGTTCGGCTCTCCATTCGGGCAATATCAGTTGCAGACATCGAAATTAAATTTCCCTTATATTGCCGTGCCAGAGAAACGGATTTTTACGGAACGGGAAGATGCGATGCAAAGTGCCGTAAAAATGGGATATACTACTATCACCCGTGAGCATCCCGATTATCTGAAGTTACGGGTATTGATGACTGTATTAGGAGGTTACTTCGGTAGTCGCCTGATGTCTAATATCCGGGAAGAGAAAGGATATACTTATGGTATTTCGGCAGGAATTATGTTCTATCCGGATAGTGGTTTACTGATTGTTTCGACGGAAACGGATAATGAATACGTAGAACCGTTGATTCAGGAAGTGTATCATGAGATCGATCGTTTACATCAGGAGGTTGTGCCCGTAGAGGAACTGTCTATGGTGCGCAATTATATGCTTGGCGAAATGTGCAGGAGCTACGAATCGGCTTTTTCACTGTCGGATGCATGGATTTTTATAGCTACTTCCGGCTTGGGAGACGACTATTTTTCACGTTCTTTGCAAGCTGTACAGGAGGTTACACCTGCCGAATTACAGGATTTGGCGCAGCGTTATTTGTGCAAAGAGAAATTAAAAGAGGTCATAGCAGGTAAAAAGATATCATAAATTACTTTCCGGTAGGGGGCTTTTTGGGAGAGAAATCGTATCTTTGTCCAAATTGTAATTTTAATGAGTAACTACTAAAACCAATGAGGAAATATCTATATACTACACTTTTACTGGCTCTCCTTGCTCAAGGAGGAGCAATGGCACAAGATAACGAAGGAAAAAAAAGCGGATTTTTCGGAAAAATAAAAGATACATTCTCCACTGAAATAAAGATTGGAAATTATACTTTTAAGGATGGCAGCGTCTATACGGGAGAGATGAAGGGACGCAAGCCGAATGGCAAAGGAAAGACAGTCTTTAAGAACGGTGATGTCTACGAAGGGGAGTATATAAAAGGAAAACGTGAAGGATTCGGAATTTATATGTTCCCTGATGGAGAAAAATACGAAGGTCAATGGTTTCAGGACCAACAGCATGGTAAAGGTATTTATTACTTTATGAATAATAACCGTTACGACGGTATGTGGTATCAGGATTATCAGCATGGTG
>OGNI01001686.1_pt1 | contig 10361 bp, 10 predicted proteins | sample 1573421 | NCBI WGS metagenome assembly OGNI01 (sample SAMEA2581928, study PRJEB24529) | metagenome | biome: Human gut stool | place: China | collected 2011
CTCCAAGGTGCGGATGGATTTATCAAATAATTCGCTCATAATCGCTCCTTACCGTATAAAAGGCACGGCATCATACAAAATGTAATCAATCAGGATGGCTCATTCATGCACCGGACACTCTTATAGAAGTCCAGCGTCCGGAATCCCCGCTCCAACTGGGCGGAGACAAAGGCTTCGGCGGCAGCGGACAGCCGCTTTTGGGCCTCCGGTCCCAGTGTGAAGGAATAAAGCCGCTTGGGGTCGCCGTAAACGATGTGCCGCAGGGCGGCCAGTGAATCCCGACACAGGGGAAACCCTCGGCGCCCCTCTCCGCAGGTCCCGCAGCGGAGAACGCCCTGCAAAACGTCGAAATACGGCTGTTGGGGATCGGGGCAACCGCAGTAGGCGCAGGCGTCCGCCAGAGGCTCGTAGCCCGCCAGACACAGCAGCTTGATCTCAAACGCCGCTTTCACCAGCGGCAAAGGCTTTCGCAGAACGGAAACGGCGTACAGCCCGTTGAGCAGATGGCTCAAAAGCCCCTGATGGGGCGCGTCCTCTGTGGTGACGGCCTCCGTCAGCTCCGCCAGATAAAACCCCAGCGCCATCGCGTCCAGATCCGCCCGCAAGCCGTTGAACAGTTCCAGAGTGGCCCCCTCGTTGGCGTAGTACCAGTCGCCCTTTTTGTAAAGCGTCCACTCGGAGTAGGCCAACGGCTGGGCGCAGGCGGCGAATTTGCACCCCTTGCGGCAGACGCCCCGGGCGATGACAGAGAGCTTGCCCCGCTCCGCTGTCAGGAGGGTTAGGATCTTATCGGCGTCCCTTGTCTCCGTCTCCCGGAGGACTACGCCCTTTGTCACAATGTACGGCGACAACGCCATCAATTCACCACCTATGTACGGAGGCCCCGCCTCCGAAAGAAAATCAGCGTCCGGCAGACCCGGCGCGGTAAAGCAGATAGGCCAACGGATCTCCGGTATCTGAAAACAACGTCCAAAGCGAAGGTTCTTTCATCGTACAGCCCTCCCTGATGGATAGTCTGTGTCGAAAAGTCCCGCTTATAGCTGGAAAATGCTTCGTACAGACCCAATTATAGCAACCGGACAGCTTTTTTTCAAGCGGAGGTTGCTGCATGCGCTCCTCCGCGTTATACAGCTCCGCAAAGTTGGAGGTGGCAACCTCAATCAAGTAGCTCTCAACCGTTCTGTCAGCATTTTCAATGCGGAACATGACGTTTCCCTCTCCCTTTAATGCTGTCAGCACCTCATCGATATAAGCATCATCAATATTAACTCTATCATCACCACAATACATAGTACCTGTTATCTTGTGGTCTGCACCATCGGGCGTTCTCATGGTGATGTTATATTCATCCCAATAGCGCTCAGAGCTGTTTTTGACCTGTCTGCTGCCATATTCATAGAGGAATATCATAACATTATCGTCCAGATCCACCATTACATTCGCATACAATTTTGAATTTGTTGTTGCGCTGTTGCTAAAAGTACTTACGAGATATTCGTCTTCCGTAATATACCATTCATCTGTTGGCTGATTGAAGTCATCCACAGAATAGTCGATGCGCCAATCGCCGAATGGCTGTCCGCATCTTTCGCAGGTACCGCTTTCGGTCATGTGGCCCAGAGCGGGAACGGTTTCCTGTGCCACCAGAACCTCGCCGCACTCGGAGCAGCGCTTGCCCTCTGTCAGCCCGGTCTTTGTGCAGGTGGGCTCCACTGCCGGCATAACTTCCTCCACATGGGTATGCTTGTCGGTGCTTCCGCTGTTGGTATTTCCGCCATTGGTATTTCCGGCGTTCCCGCCTCCGCAAGCCACCAGAGGCAGCGTCATTGCCATCGCAAGCAAAATTGTTGTCAACTTTTTCATCTTCTGTCTCCCTTTCGTTGTCTTTATATTTGCAGTGCGTTTTCCGCACAGGCAAATCCTTCCCAGCGCCCGGTCAAAACAAGGTTTTTTCCTGCTCCGCAAACAGCTTGTCATTGATCTCCCCCAGGGGCAGCTGATGGACCACGCCATAGCCCGTCTGGTGCGGGGATACAGTTGGGCGTAGCCCCCCTGCGTCAGCATCCGCTGGGTCTCATCCAGCGTGATGCCAAGACCGACGCAGATGCACAGCAGCCGATCCCTGGAAGGATTCCGCCGCCCCGCAAACACCTGATGCAGATGGACCTCGCTGATGCCGGACCGGCGGGCCAGCTCCGCTTTGGTCAGATCCTTCGTTTCGTAAATTCGCGTCAGCCCCGCCAAGCGGTATAAAAACGTTCTTCGTCTGATGGAGGCATTTTAAAGATGAAAGAGTCCAAAATCACCTCGGAAAAGCAAAATCTCTGCCCGCTTTGCAGAGTTCCCCTCCCGGATGGCGCATCCTTCTGCCCCCACTGCGCCCGCAGTATCAAGCCCTGGACACGGCAAAAGGCCCCCAAGCCACTGCAAAAGAAGTTCCCGCACATTGCCGCACTGGTGACAGCGCTGGCCCTGATCGCCAGCTGCACCTGACAAGCTGTACTGTTTCCGGCTGGAAAACCGGCGTGTTGGCCTACGGCACCACCTGGGTCAACGCCATGGACTGCCGCTTCGAGGACAATCAGGTGGGATTCCGCTTCAACGCCGAGGGTACCGTCGTCACCCACACCCAGTATGCGAACAACGAGTTCTTCCACAACGGCACCGCCGTTCTGCTGAAGAGCGTACCTGCCGAAAGCCCCCTGTCCTTCCCCGGCAGCGTGTTCGAGGACAACGATACCGGCATTGACAACCGCTGCGGACGGGAAGTGAACATTTCGCAGACGACCTTCCGCTGACAGCTATTTGAAAAGAGGACCCATCCGTATTGGATGGGTCCTCTTTTGCGCGACGGGAATCGCCGGTGCATACTGCCGCTGATTTCTTTGCCGATTCGATCTTCTGTCATTATCTCGTCCCATTCAGCGTCAGCTTGGCTTTCTCCATTGTGATGACAAGAATGGGGATCAGGATGATCTGTACAAGGATGCCGGGAAGCGCATTGGTCACTGCGCCTGCAAGAAAAAGAGAGCGGTCAAACACGGTATGCTGCAAGCCCGCCATCATAAACTGTACACCGCCCCACACCAGGCGGCCCACGATCATAGCGGCGATCAACGTGACATACACAGACCAATTTCTGCGGGGAAAAATGCGGTATAAGATCCCGGAAACCGCGCCATAGGCGGCCAGTTCAAACGCCATGGCCACTGCCGTATAAGCCGTAGGCATCCCAAAGAGAAGGGACCGCAGCAGCGGGGAAACAAATCCCACCGCCAGTCCCCACGGCCAGCCGCAGACAAAGCCGCACAGCAATGCCGGAATGTGCATTGGGCAGAGCATGGATCCAATCTCAGGGATCTGTCCCGTCAGAAACGGCAGGACCAATGCAATGGCAAGATACAGCGCCGAGTAGGTAAGCTTTCTGATCTGCACAGAAGAACGTGCATCGTTCCGGGTCATAGGCATGCAGTATCTCCCATCTCCGTCAGCAGTTGGCGAATATGCTCCATCGCGTCATCCATGATGGCAGAAGATTTCTGGCTGACGCCTGCCACATAGGTGTCGCAGAGATTCATGGGGATCAGCACCCGGTAGGCCGCGCTGGCAGCAACGGCATTGGCCATTGCCGGAGAGATCTCTCCCATCAGCGCGTCGGCAATGGCAATTCCCATGGGGCCAACGATAATCCGGGCAGTCCGGCTGGCAACGATGACCGGGTTTTCACCGGTTGCCACCCGGTCCGCACCGGCACGCATCATGCTCTCTGACGCGGCGCTGTTGGTCCCGACGGCCATGACCTCCACCTGCGGGAAGGATTTTTTGATGCTTTCCACCAGCCGTTTTCCAAGCTTTCCGCCCTGACCGTCAATCACAAGAATCGTCATATCAAAACCATTCCTTTCATCCTACATAAATAAATGTACCGGACGCAGGCGCGCCGTATGCTTCCTGAGTAAGTGCACGGAGCGCCTCTCCCCCATCTGTATCACTGAACAGGCTCGAATACATGGCCTTGGCAAGCAGAACCGCCGCGCCGGTCCGTCTGGCCTGACCGGAAAGCAGCTCCTCGGAGAGCAAAATGACCCGGCCATTCCGGACGGCATCCAGCCCGGACCAGCCCTCCCGTGCTTTCAACGCACCGCAAACCGTTTCCGCCTGTCGGGTGGACGACACTCCGCTGCCAAGGACGGAGCGCTCCACGACCTTGACGATCACACCGGGATCTTTACGCTGGATCCAGCCGTCATCCACAATCAGTGCGTCATTTTGCAGCTTTGCGGACACGTCATACGCCCCGGCATTCAAGATGATCTGATGCTCGTCAGATGATTTATGGACAGTGTGGTAGTCCTCCGCCGTCTCCCAGTAAATATAGAAGCGCTGGCACTCAAAGAGTCCGCTCAAACGGTCCTCCAGCAGTGTTTGATAGTAGAGCAGCGCAGTTTCTGCCGTTTGGCCGCTTTCATCCGCGCCGGTGTTTTCTGCCTGGTCAGCGGGAACGGTTTCCGTTGCGGTCAGCTCACCGGTGGTCGCATCCTTTGCGCCGGTAGTTCCTCCATTGGCATCATGCTCCGGTGTTTTTCCGCCGTCCCCCTGCTGCGTGAGGGCCTGGTCCGCACCGGGAACGATCTCAGCGTCTGCGTCCTCCGCATACGTCTTTCGGTCGGAATCCGGGTCCGTTGCGGTCGGGGCATCCGCATCCGGTCTGACATCCTCTTCTGCCGCAGAATCGCTTTCCGCCTCCTCAGCACGATCGGTCTGTCCCAGTTGGTCCTCCGCCGTCTCGCCGTTCTCATCGGGGATCGGATCCACAGGCACGGTGGTCCGGGTACGGCAGCCCGTCAGGGTCAGCAGCAGCACCACAGTCAACAATAAAAGCTTTGCGTTTTTCATTCTTGCTTCCTCTCAGGCGTGGAGACACTCCACATACTTCAAGCGAAATTTTGTTCTCCGGTCTGCATTGTCATACAGCAGCCGCTCCGTTTCGGTTAAAAGACTTTGCAGTTCGGCCCGCTGTTCCTCCCCCATGGCATGGGTACTGTATGCAGCCTCCTCAAAAAGCACGGCGGCATGACGGAACCGCGCGGCGTATTCCGGAGAAACGGTTTGGGCCAGCGCAGCGTCCCATTGGGAGAAGGGGCGATTCCCAACGCCTTTTCCGCATCGATCCAGATAGGCAGCCAGATGCAGAAACATAGCGCGGATCGCTTCCCCGCAGTCAGGGGAATCAAACGCCGCCCGCCGTTCCATTGCCTTGCGCCGCCGGGCGTCAAACAGAACGAACGGTAGGAAGGGCAGCGTCAGCAGAGCCAAAATCAGGATCGTCAGCACGGCGATTTTTAGATAGTCGATGCGCTTGGGACGGCTGATTTCCTGTTCCTGTTCATAAATATGCTGATAGTCCTGCGTATTCTGCGTATCGCCGGACGTCTCTCCGGCGGTTTCCGTATCCAGCCGGTTTTCCTCACGGGCGGTCTGGGGCGGTTCCTGCTGCGGCGTATAGTCTGCGCCGGAAGCAAGCTGTTCGGCAGCATCCAGCCGATCCCGCACATGCTCAGAGGCTTCTTCCACCCCCATGCGAACACCGGGAGCCAAGAGCTGTACCGTCAGAAAAACGGCCATGACCGCCAGCAGAAATACCAGTCTGCCCCGCAGGGTATCCACAGGCAGGGCCAACAGCGCCAGCAGCGCAAAAATCAGCACATTGACAGCCGCCGGAGGAGTCAGTCCGAACCAGATCTCCCCGCCGGCCAGGGCCAACGCCGCCAGAAGCGGAACGATCTTGCTGCCGCGCAGGTATGCAAGCAGGAGAACACCGGCCACTGCCGTCACCAGCAGGCCCAATGCCAGAACCGGGCTGGCCGCGTCCGAAACCTCAAAATAATCGTAGGCATAGGCATTGACCGCCTCACTGGCCGCAAACACCAGATTGCACAAGCACTTCAGGCTTTCTCTGGCAGGCTTGAGGGCCAGAAGCAACACTGCCGCAAGCAGCGGCACACCGACAATGGGGAGTGCTGTTTTCCATGGTTTTGCCCGCTCACTTTTTTGAAAATCAAATTGTAACCCAACCGTCTGATGTTTCATGAACATTCCTTAAATCTCAAGATATTCCAATTCCTGCGCCATATTCTTCCGCGAAAAGGGTATGACCATCACCCCGTCGCAGCTCTGTGCGCCGCCATCAGACAGCAGCACGGTCACACGGTTGCCCGCCTGCAGCAGGGAAAGGCCCCAGGGCAAAGACGGCGCGCAGACAACGGTATGCGCATAGACATCCCCGGACCATTTGCGGAAGCAGTCGCAGATGCTTTCCGCATCCGGTGCGGCAGCGGCAGTCAAAATCTGCTCACGCACCGCTGTACAGTCCTGCTGATCCCGTACCGTGCACAGAGAGAGCTCCTCTAATTCCCTGTTTTTCCAGCCAACAGAATGGGCGATCCCCTGTTCTGTCAAGGATCGGGACAAGGACAGCAGCGCTGTCATGGCCGCGTTCAGCGCATCCGCGGCATCTTCCTTCCCAGTGGTGGAGGTATCCAACAGCAGCAGGACCTCCTCCGCTACCGGAAGTCCCAGTTCCCGCACCATCAGGGAGTCTGTCTTTTGGGAGAGCTTCCAGTGGATCTGCTGGATGGGATCGCCGGGGACGTATGTACGGAATCCGAAGGTCTCACTGGGATCGTGCCCCGGATGGGTGGAAGACCAGCGCTCGCTGTCCGCCGTGACCGTTTCATTTTCCGCAAGGGTGATCCGCACATCAAACAGCGGCGGCTCGACGGTCACGAAGCGGGTACTCTGTACTGTCAGGGCACAGCGGTACAAGCCAAACCAATCCTGCACAGCCGCGTCGCTGAGAGAAAGCATGACCGTACCGCAATGGGCGGTACGCAGCGTACCTGCCGCGTCAGGCGCAAACCGCGAGGCCGAGAGCTTCACCGCCGTTTCCTCCCCGGTCAGGCGGCTGCGGCCCCGGAGCACTGCCGTCAGCACCGCTCCGGGCAGAAGGCCCTCTGCCCGCACGGAGCATTCCGCGGCATCTCCCTGTTTGCAGCAGTCCGGCGCAGATAGATGAACCGTTACCCGTCTGGCTGAACGCACCGCGCAGAGGACCGACACAGCCGGCAGGAAAACCGAAGCGGCCAAAATCGTCCGGGTGCCGGTATTGTTCTCAAAGAAATACAGCAAAATGGCAAACAGCAGCCATGCGCCGTAAGCAAATCTCCGTTTCCGCATCATGCCTGTCTGCGGTCCGGAACTTCCACTGTTTCCAGCAGTTCGTTCAGTACCTGCGTAACCGTTCCGCCGGACAGCCGTGATTTCTGGTTAAGGATCACACGATGGGCGCAGACATCATGGAAAATCGCCTGCACATCGCCGCCTGTCACATAATCCCGGCCCTCCAGATAAGCATGGGCCTTGGCCATACGGTCAAGGAACAGGGTACCGCGGGGGCTGATGCCTACCTCCACCATGGGATGCTCCCGGGACGCCATGGCCAGACGGGTAATATAGTCCAGAATACTGTCCTTTGCTGTGACGGCCCGCACCTCCGCCTGCATCCGCAGCACATCGTCACGGGTGACCACCTGCGCCACGGAACCAATGGGATCTGTGCTCTGGCGGTCCCGGAGGATGGACATCTGGGCCTCATAATCGGGATAACCGATGGAAAGCCGGACAAGGAACCGGTCCATCTGGGCATAGGGCAGCAGTTGGGTACCTGCGGTTCCTACATTGTTCTGGGTCGCGATCACCGCAAAGGGCTTTTGCAGTGGATAAGTCATGCCGTCCACCGTGACCTGACGTTCTTCCATCGCTTCCAGCAGGGCGGACTGGGTTTTGCTGGACGTCCGGTTGATCTCGTCCCCAAGCAGCAGGTTGGTATTGCTCACCACGCCGCTCTTGTACTCAAAACAGCCGCTGTCCTTGTTGTAAATGGAAAAGCCCACAATGTCGGATGGCAGCACATCCGGCGTGAACTGGATGCGGTTATAGGTCAGGCCCAGTGTGCGGCTCAAGGCCACAGCCAGCGTCGTTTTGCCGACGCCGGGGATATCGTCCAGCAGAACATGTCCGTCAGCCAACAGCGCCATCAGGATCTTTTCTATGACCTCACGCTTGCCCACCACGGCCTTTTCCACTTCAACAATGATCGTTTGCAATTCACGGTTCATACGATAAGTCCTCATTTTCTACCATCGCTTGACAAGGGCAGACACGGTTTTGACGGGCAGAAATGTCTGCACCTGACAGGGATGGATTTTCGAGTGATTTTTGTTTTTTGAGATGCAGGTGGGCTGGCGCCCACCAAGGCGAAAAGAGCAAAAAGCGCCGGAAAGACGCGCTGTCAGGCGTGTTTGCCCTTGTCGAGCGATGGTATGGTTTTGATTGCCGTACAACACAGCAGTCCCAAGTGGTCCGCTCTGTTCTAAAGCAATAAGGATGCCCGCACATCCGTCTTGTGACGGATGTGCAGGTCTCCTGCGGCTTGTGCCTCGTGATTTACTTTGCGGGAACGGTCAGCGTCTGACCCACATAGATCATAGATGCATTCTTGATCTGGGGATTGGCAGAGAAGATCTTGCTCCACAGCTTGCCGCTGCCGTAGACCTTAGATGCGATCTTCCAGAGGGAGTCGCCGGACACAACGGTGTAGGTTCCATTCTCTGTCGTGGTCGCGGACTGGCCGGGCTTCGCAGACTCAGCCGGCGCCGCGGTGGCCGTTACCGTGATGCGGCCCTGAGGGGCGGCATAGGCGTCGCCTACCATATTTCCCAGTTCTTCGCTGATGTACATCCACACCACATCCCGCACAACGGCCTTGGTGATAGCAGACTTCTCGTTAGCCTCCGCAGCCGCCTTAAACACATAAGAGGAGTCCATGCCGTTAAAGTTTGCGTTGTGGGTGATGACCGCATAGGTAGCGTTCGGATCGAACGCCTTGCCGTTTACATCGGTGATCGTCACACGGCTGACGGAATTTGCCTTGAACCAGTGCTTGCCGTAGGCTTCTCCCTTATCATAGGCCTGATCCGCGTTGACGCTGTAAGTCAGGCCCGCAGCCTGCATAAAGGAAGCGCAGGCATCGGCGGATGCATCGCCGTAGGGCAGCGCCTGAGCAGCCGCCTCCAGAGCTTCCAGCAGCTGAGCGCCGCTCATATAGATCACAGCCACCTTGTTGGGATAGGGCAGGACGGCTGCCAGCTCCGCCGCGCCGAACTTGCCGACAGCAATGTCGGCGCGCAGATTGCCACCGTTCCAGAGGGCAACAATGTGATCGGCGTCCACATCTACCTTGGTGTTGCCGGCGGTCACATCGTCCTCGTCAAAATACGCATTGATCTTGCCGGACACGGCGAACCACCGCAGCGCGTCGGTCCACAGATCGCCCAAATTGGTCTCCGCCTTACGGGCCGCGTTGTCTGCGCCGGACAGCACCACGCTGCTGTAAGCCTCCAGCGTATCATCCAGTTCCACCTCATTCCCGTGGGCATCCACGAACTTGGATGCAGACACGGACGTGGCCATCACGCTGAGTGCAAGCCCCAGCGTCAGCGCAAGGCTGATAAATCTGTTCAGTTTTTTCATAGCTTCCTCCTAAAATGAGTTTTCAGGCATTTTCCGCAGCATCAAACAAAAAAGGCACCAATACCCTCCTTGGGAGGACACTGATACCTTCGTAATATCTGTATTGCCTGAGCGTATAAAAACATATGCGAAAAATGTCAGCTTCTGCCAACTTCGCCAGCTTGTGCTGACGAAGGAATTTTATCAAAAAAGTTTTATGTTGTCAATACGCCATTTGCCATGCTGCAATTTCCGAAAGATTCCGGTTGCGCGGGGTGGCAAAATCCGGTATGATAGAAAAAAAGTGAAAAGGAGAACTGCCATGATCGAAGAAATGCTGGCATATAACCGCGAATTTGTCCGGTCCAGGGGCTATGAAAAGTTCCAGACCAGTAAGTTCCCAGACAAGAAAATCGCCATCCTCACCTGCATGGATACCCGTCTGGTGGAGTTGCTCCCCGCAGCGCTGGGCATCCGCAACGGTGATGTGAAGCTGATCAAAAACGCCGGCGGCATGATCACCGGCCCCTTCGACAGTGCTGTGCGCAGCCTGCTGGTGGGCATCATCGAGCTGGGCGTGGAGGAGGTCATGGTCATCGGCCACACGGACTGCGGCGTGGCCCACATCAACGCCGACATGATGATCCGCCACCTCATTCAGCGAGGCATCTCTCAGGACCATATTGATATGATGCGCTACTGCGGCATTGACTTTGAGGCCTGGCTCCGGGGCTTTGACTGCGTGGAGAACTCCGTAGCGGAGACCGTGGACCTGCTGCGCAACCATCCCC